>Ga0224555_1000047_pt1 | contig 146162 bp, 112 predicted proteins | sample 714S23034metaG_FD_180687 | JGI IMG/M metagenome (GOLD analysis project Ga0224555, IMG submission 180687) | Peat soil microbial communities from Stordalen Mire, Sweden - 717 S2 30-34 | ecosystem: Environmental > Terrestrial > Soil > Wetlands > Peat | place: Sweden: Norrbotten County, Stordalen...
AGACGGCCAACTCGAAGGTTGTGCAGATGGTGATGCCGCAAGAACCGCCCTTGGCTGTGCGGCAGCCAGTGGCGGTTTGAGCTATTGTGGGGTTCTGTGGGGTTTGGAATTTGCTGATGTTCGCTAAGTCGTTGATTCTATGGTGGACGCGGTAGGAATCGAACCTACAACCTGTCGGTTAAGAGCCGAATGCTCTGCCAGTTGAGCTACGCGTCCAGACCACCAGAAAACCGTGCGGCGGAGAGGCTTGCACACGGCGTGAGCAGATACAAATTTATGCTGCCACTTGAAGAATATAGCACAGCTACAGGGCTTGCTCAAAATGCGGAATGGATGCGTGTCAGGCGCGCGTTCTAGAAATTGAAGGCCAGGCCGGCGCGGATGCTGCGCTGATCCTGAGCGAAGATAAGCAGGGAGCCGTCGCTCAAAAAATACGGCCGGTAACCCTGGGCCAGCAGGTTATTCACTTCGAACAGCGCGTTGATGTCGCGGCAGCCGTTACGGCAAAGATGAATGGGCTGGCGAAGGCGCAGGTTCAGCCAGGGCGCGGAGGCGTCCACGGCAAAGGGAGCTACCTGGGTGACGGTATCATCCGGTTGCCAGCGGTAGCTGGCCCGCCAGCGCGTTCTGGTGCCGTCCAGCGTGCCGGAGAGCGAAAGCGCGTACGTCTGGGCGCGGCGGGGTTGGGCGCTGGCCAGCACCTGGGCCAGGGATGCCGATTGTGGCAACTCAGTCGCGCCACTCAGTACCAGAGCGTTGCCGTTGGCATAGCTGAGCTGAAGATGATTTCCGCCCGGCAGGCGCCGCCCAAAAGCTGCCTCCATTCCGGCGGTGGAAAACCCCGGACCGGCAACGTGAATCAGGCCGCTGATGGGGTCCAGAAGCACCGCCGACGAGGTGGAATTGCCCGCCGCAAAGTGACTCATGGCCTCAAGAACCGGGTTGTCGATGCGGTCGGCAAAGACCGCAACGGCGACCCCGGACAAGTTGGTTCGCCGTTCCCAGCCCAGTTCCTGGTGCAGTCCGTGTTCGATGACCAGGCTGCCGTCGCGAGCCGAGAGGCCGGGTAGCCACGAGCGGGCTTCCGTATCTCCAGCATCCGGCGCTCCAGGCAGCAACGTCGTCATGCGATAGCGAACAGCCGAGTTGCCGTCTCGCCATCCCACAGAGGCAAAGGGCAGCACGGCCACCACGGTCTGCGGAGAAATCGAGGATAGCCGGGCCAGCACCTGGCTGGAACCCGCCTCACCCTCAAACTCGTCGCCCAGATGGATCGTCTCCCAACTGCGAACGGCAGCCTCATCCAGCCCTTCAGACCCGCCCGCGGAAACCTCCGGATGAACGGCCACGGCCGCCACCGACTGCACCGAGCCGGCAAAGCCCAGGTCCTGGCGGAAACCAAGCATGGATTCCATGCCGCCTGCGGTGTCGGGTGCAAAATCAACACGGGCCAGCAACTCGCGGCTGTCGGACGGCGTCTCTTCTACTGCGGCTGAGATACGTTCCCCGCTCTCGCTGAATGTGCCTTCCTGGCCGGTGGCCACCAGGCGAGCCTTCAGCCGGGGATGTGTGCCGGCCTCGTCCGCCACCACCACCAGAGGACCGTCCTCCAGCCAGCGCAGCAGCGGGCGGTTGGCCGCCGAGCGCAGCGTCCAGGCCCAATCGTCCTTCTGGGAGTTGCCGTCGCGCGGCTCTGCCGGAAGCCACTGCATCGCCTCGTACAGGCTGTTCAGCGTCAGATTTACCACTGTATTGCTGCGCACGCGCACGTTTTCACGCAAAGATGGAAGAAACCAGGCGCCCATGGCCTTGACCGCATAGCGGCCCGGCAGAACAGAGGCGATGATATAGCGGCCGCTCGAGTCGGTATAGACGCTGGCGATGACCGTCAGATCGGCGCGCAGCAACTGCACCTGGGCGCCAATCTGAGGAACCCCGGCAGAGTCGCGCACCTGGCCCGTTACCGCCCCTAATCCAAGGGCAGCTCCGCTGAACGGGCCGCTGCCCAAGGCAATCAGCACCGTAAAAACAACGAGATGGACCCTGCGTGTCATCACAAATCTGGGTGACCCGGCAGCGCCGCTGGCAATTTTCCGCGAATCAAGCTCACACGGGCATCCGGATCTTGTGTCCGGTAGCCCTGTTGCAAGGGATACATCCTATTATTCCACGACAAAAGGCGCCGATTGCGCAATTTCTTGTTTCGAGATTCCGTCACTGATCTTGATCGTCACCTTGTATTTCCCTGGTTCGAGCCCTGCGATGGGCAAGGTTTTCTCCACCGTCATCTGGTCGCTGTGCGCGCCCAACTCCTTTGAATCCATTTGTTTTTCTAAAATTACCGTGTCCGTGGCCGGCGTACTGGCCGTAGCCGCTCCCGTCTTGACGATCTGGTAGGTCACCGTCGCCTGGCTGCTCTTGCTAGCCTCATCAATTTGCAGATTGTAAACCTGCATCCAGAAGCTGAATGGCTGGTTGCGATGGAATTTGGCCGGAGGATTCGGGTTGGTCGGCGTCGAGCTGCTCACGCGAGGCCGGATAAAGGTATTGCCGATCACGAAGTTGCCGCTCCCAATCGAGTGCGAATCCACCGTGTTCATCTGGTCGGCCAGAATCAGCGAGGAGGTGCCCAGCTTCTCGTCGTGATAGGTTGGCACCTCAAGGCTGCGGCCGTAGTAGCCCTTGTGATCCTTGTTGTTCACGTCCATGACCGCAATATCCAGCCGGTAGAGTCCGGGAAGCAGCGGCAGCGCCTTCCAATAAACCGACTGGTGGTCAAGGCTTTTTTCAAGCAACTCTGCCGGCTGCGTAACCTCAACCGTATCCTCGAAGGTCTGCACTGTCTTGTGCGTCAGGGTAGTCACCTTACCCAGGATGTTCACCACGCCCTTGGCCACGTTGTCCTTGGTCAAAAAGGTGATGTCGCGGTTTCGCATCTGGATAGTAATCGGAACCAGAACTGTGCTTTCCGTCACCTTGACGAAGTCCGTGCGCACGTCAAACGGGAAGACCGGGCCGGAGAGCAGTTGATGCTCGGACATGAAGGCGTCCAGGTCCTTGAACTTGACCGGGGGCGGCGCGAAGATCTTGGCGGCCAGCTCGATGCGGTCAAACTGCTTCGACTGCTGCTGTTGCGACGACGGGCCCGTGCCCAGGCTTTCCATGCCGCCCTTGAAGCGGTCGGCCTTCGTGCTCTTGCCCATCTGCTCATCCATGGTCGCGCCGGCGCCGGGAACGTGCAAAAGCGCGTCCTTCTCGCTGCGGTCGATGGTGAAGTGGTAGTCGCCGCACTGGCAAGTATCCACAAACTCCAGATCGATGTTCTCCCCGATGCCCTCGAGATAACGGTAGTGCCACGTCTCGAAGGGGAAGGTGGAGGTTTCGCCGCCGCCTTCTTCCATCGGCCGCTGGTAGCTGCCGCCGGAGGGATGCGAGTCAATGGAGTCGGCCGGGCCCCAGGAGATGTAAATCCGCCCGCGGTCCGTCTTCCAGCCGGGCTTGCCGGCCGCATAGTGCTCGTTGGCGTAGGCGATGCGACGATAGTGCTCTTCGCGGAATTCGTTCTCCGGCGAATCCTGGTCGGGGTTGCGACGCAGCCAGAAGTTCTCGATGAAAGCGTCGCGCTCCTCGTCGTTGCTGAGCGTCCGGAACGCCTTGCGCTCCTCGTCGGAAATGATGTAGCTCACATCCTGCTCCAGCCACGACTTGTAGGCCCCCTTCAGTTCCTGGCGTACCGCCTTCTGAGCGGCAAACTTCGCCTTGTCGGAGCGCTCTCGCTTGAGAGGATCAACTTCCTTATTCTGCTCGTTGGACGGTTGCGCCTGGGCTGATGGGGTGTCCACCTGCTGGGCGGCAATTCGGGCGGCGGGGATAAAAAACAGGCCGCAACCCAGTGCGGCAAAGAGAAGATGAGAACGGTTAAGCATCATTTGCGTTGAAAACTCCTGCGACTCCTTATTCTACGGGTCTGGAAGGGGATGAGCAAGATTCCGTAGGGAGTCGGCTCACGATTGGACGCCAATACATGCCGGGGGTAAGCAGGAAACCGTTCCCTGGAACTGCTAAACTATTTACGGGAATGATTTTAAGACCCGCCAGGCAGCGCCCCCGACCGGAAATCAGGTGCCAGGGGTCTACCGATTTATTTTGAAGCACTTGCGACGCTTCCCAGTCTTCCGCGCAGGCCGTCTGCCCAGGATGTCGATTCATTCACATCCGGCGGCCCGGTTGGCCTCAGTCGGGAACTGATCCGGCGCCGATTGCGTACACTGAATTTGGGATTCCCGGAGCTCGTTAATCGCATGAAAAAAATACTTTTGATTATTCTCGCCGCCGTCGCCGTTGTCGTGCTTGTCATTGTCTTCATCTGGAGACAGCAGGCCGGCTATACCAAGGTTCTCACCGCCAAGGTCGCGCGCCAGGAGCTGGCTACTGTTGTCAGTGGCACCGGCCAGATCAAGCCCAGAACCTATGCCAATCTAAGCGCCACCGCCATGGGACGCGTCACCCGCCTCTATGTAAAGGAGGGGGACCTGGTCAAAAAAGGCCAGATCGTCGCCACCATCGAGAACGTGCAGCAAAAAGCCAGTGTGGCTGGCCAGCAGGCCGCTATTGCCGCCGCCAAAACCGACATCGCCTCCTATGTCGCCGCGGAAAAGACCGCCGAAGCCAACGTCGAGAAGGCCAAAGCCGATCTGGAGCAGAAGCGGCTCGACTGGGAGAGAGAACAGCCCCTTTACAAGGCGGGCATCGTCGCCAAATCGGATTATGACGTCAAAAAGGCAGCCTACGACACCGACGTGGCATCGCTCAATCAATCTGTCGCCGCGCTGAATCAGGCCAAGGCGCAAACCGATTCCTACCGCGCGCATTTGCAAACCAACATCGCCACGTTGAGCGCCAACCAGAATCTGCTCGACCAGACCATCATGGTTGCGCCATTCGACGCCATCGTCACCAACCAGCCTGTCCGCGAGGGTGAGTCGGTGGTCCCCGGGATCCAGAACACAGCGGGCTCCACGCTGATGACCCTGGCGGACATGAGCGTCATCACCGCCGAGGTCAAGGTGGACGAGACCGACATCGTCAACATCCGCGCCGGACAGACCGTTGAAGTCACCGTGGACGCCCTGCCCGGCAAGGTATTCAAAGGCCACGTAACCTTGGCCGGAGATCAGGCCCTGCTGCGCTCCACAGGCATGGCCACATTGCAGTCCACCACCGGTACCGAGGAGGCCAAGGACTTCAAGGTCGTGGTCACGCTCGACGAGCCTTCCAACGATCTGCGCCCCGGACTCTCCACCACCGCCAAGATCACCACCGCCTACAAGCAGAACGTACTCACGCTGCCCATCCAGGCGATGACCATGCACAACCCAGACGATGACAAAACCACTAATAAGGATCAGGGCAAGGTGCCCGCCGCTTCTGCTTCCACTCATTCCACCGCCAAAAGCGCGCCCCTGCAGGGCGTTTACGTATTAGAAAACAAGAGCGGCAAGCTGCACGCAAAGTTCGTACCCGTCACTACCGGCATCACCGGGGCCACTGACATCGAAGTGCTCAGCGGATTGAACGAAGGCCAGGAAATCGTCACCGGCCCCTACAAGACGCTGCGCGGTCTCAAAAACAACGCGCTGGTCAAGCGGGACACCACCAAGCCGGTTACTCCGGCAACAGGCGGAAATTCTTAACAATTATTAAAGAAAGAGATGCGGATGGCTCTACTCGAAACCACTACCGAAGACCTTGCCCTGCCAACGGCGCCGCCCAGCGACGACCTCATCATCGTCGAAGATCTATGGCGAACCTACGACATGGGCTCCGAGCAGCAAGTGCAGGCGCTCAGAGGCGTCTCCCTGCGCATCAAGCACAACGAGTATGTCGCCATCATGGGCCCCTCCGGCTCTGGCAAGTCCACGCTGATGAACCTGATCGGCTGCCTCGACACGCCCTCCAAAGGCCGCTACTGGCTCAACGGCCAGTTAGTCAGCGAGCTGGATGACGATCAGTTGGCCCGCATCCGCAACAAGGAGATCGGCTTCGTCTTCCAGACCTTCAACCTGCTGTCCCGCGCCACTGCCCTGCACAACGTCGAGCTGCCGCTCATCTATAACGGCACCCCGGCCGCGGCGCGCATTGTGAGAGCCAAGGAATCGCTGGCCGACGTGGGCCTCGCCTCGCGCATGTACCACAAGCCCAACGAACTCTCCGGAGGCCAGCGCCAGCGCGTGGCCGTCGCCCGGGCACTGGTCAACCGGCCCTCCATCATCCTGGCCGACGAGCCCACCGGCAACCTCGACTCCAAGACCGGCCTGGAGATCATGGCCCTCTTTGACACCTTGCACGCCAACGGAAACACCATTGTGCTCGTCACCCACGAGCCGGACATCGCCGAATATGCCCATCGCGTGGTGCATATCCGCGACGGACAGATCTACTCTGACGAGCCCTCAAAGCGCTACCGCCAGGGCGAATAAACAGCCTGAATTAAACCCAGATCCCGTCCCCTCCCGAACCGGAAAGAACTCCTCTCTTTCCGGTTCATGTTTTTCCCTCTATCGCCGATGAAACTTCTGTAGGCTTAGGAACCATTATCTGAGCTACGGAGGCGAAGCACGTTGATAGCCATGCAGAGCGTTGCTCAGTACCAGCCTTCCGTCCCCGGCCTCACCCTTGTGGGTGTCGAGGCGCCTCCTGAAATGCAGCCCGTGGGAGTCAGCGCCGCATGGCGTAAATTGCTGATGCAGGCTCAAATGGCCGCGCCCTATGTGCAGTTGGCCACCATCGAGGGTGAACACGGCGCAGGCAAGCAAACCCTGGCACACTATCTCTTCAGCCGCTCCCCTCTGGCCGGTGGCAGCTTTCAGCGGCGCGATGCCCGCGAATGGCTGGTTTCCGACGCCGATCCGGCCACCCTGGCGGGTTTCACCTATTTGGATCGTGTGGACCTGCTCGCCCCTCCCGGTCAGGGTCTGCTGCTGAGTGTACTTAAATCCCTCCAGGACCGTCCGCAGGGACGCGCCGTCCTGCTGGCCTCCTCCCAAACCTCGCTGCGCCAGATGGCCTCCCAGGGCTTGATGCTGCCCGATCTGGCCTTCCGCCTCACCGCCGTCCGCTTTGGCATCCCACCCCTGCGCCAGCGCCGCGAAGACATCGCCCCCCTGGCACAGGCCCTGCTGGACCGCATTTGCACCCGCTACCAGCAGCGCCCCGTCCTCATGGCTCCCGGCACTCTGGCCCGTCTGCTCCAGCACAGTTGGCCGGGAAACGTGCGCGAGCTGGCCTCCGTCCTCGAAACCGCCCTGCTGGAGGCCGTCAATGGCATCATCCGCCCCGACGACCTGGCTCTCCCCTCCGGCCTTGAAGCCCCCACCGAGCTGCATCAGGGTCCGGCTATGCACTCTGACAGACTCAACCTGGACGCCGTCGTTCAGCATCACGTGCAGTACGTTCTGGACCTCAATCGCGGCAACAAGCTCCGCGCAGCCCGCCAGCTCGGCATCAGCCGCTCCACCCTCTACCGCATCCTCGGCAACGAAAATATCCTCACGCATTGAGAGATGCCGAGCAGCACGCTTCAATCCCAACCCGCCGCCAGAAGCTGCAATCCTGACCCGCCAAGGCGCGTCCGCTAACTTGCTAACTCGCTACCGCCGCGAAAGCGGCGTGCTAACTCGCTGCTTTATCCCAATCCCATTCAATGCTCATGCAAACGCCGCCTCCTGCCCGGCCCATTAGAAACGGCTCCATTCATTCATGGGATGCGATTTCCCGCAGTCTCCGCACATCGTCGTAGGATACTGTGCCCCGCAGTGCGGGCAAACCGCCCCGGTCAGAAATGTGTCGAAGGGCATCCCGCAGTGCCCGCACCTCCATTTTTCACCCAACAGCGGCGCTGTCCGGCAGCTCGGACAGGCAAACCCCTCCCTGCGCGGCAATCTTGCTATTCGCGAAAGCGCCTGCGCGTGCCGCAACCCGCCCCAGCAATTCATCAGCATGAAGACGGCAATCGCCCCCAGCCAGAACGATTGCATCAACAAGGCCATCCCGAAGAATCCCACAACCCCCACAAAACCGAGAACCGTGGCCACCATCAGGCTGCGCGCGCGTCCCAGCGGAAACCACAGCAGTGAGCGAAGAATCTGTCCGCCGTCCAGCGGATAAATAGGCAGGATGTTGAAAACCAGCAGTCCAATGTCAATGGCCAGAATCGCCCGCACAAAAACATACGCATCGGGCAACGAATGTTGCCATCCCAGCGTCCGGCCCATCATAAGCGCCGCATATAGAATCGGCATCAGCGCCACGTTGACCAGCGGACCCGCCGCGATGCTCCACAGCGTAGCGCCTGGCCGTTGCGGCGGATCCACATACGCCACTCCGCCCAGCGGCCATAGCATGATCCGGTTAGCCGTCCCGCCCACCTGCCGGCAAGCCAGCGCGTGCCCGAACTCATGCATCAGCACAATCAAAAACAGCGCCAGATACTCCAGCACATTCCATGTGACAGAGGTGTATCTGCCTTGCCGGCTATGAATTTCATATACCGCCACAACAAACCACGACCAATGCAGATATAAATCAATTCCCGCAAGGCGAAACAGATGGATCGAACCCTTACTTGTGCTTGGCATGTGTGTAGATTAATGCATCAGGATTGCCCTCGGCCATCAACCCCGGTTCAGATTCCACAGCCCTCCTCGCCGGCTCCCAACTCGCTGGAGGCCCCGGTTTCGCCCAAGACAAGCTGCCCCGCCGAAGTTCTTCGGCGGGGCAAAAGGCCGTCCCATCCTCATTTGCTGCCCAACTTGCAGGAGAGAATGTGCTGTTCTTTCACCTCCTGATTGCACTTGGCCATGCCGCCGGGGGAACAATAATAATTGCCCGGCAGGCAAGCGAAAATGACCTTGCTGGAGACGCCGCCGCAATAGCATCCAGCTTTATTCAGCTCCTGGTCGATGGCCGGCGGCACCAGCGGGGTGCAGCTTGTGATCACACCATTCTTCAAGATGACATTGCACAAGCCCAACATCCCCACGGGGCAGAGATAATCGTGGTTAATGAGTAACCCCAAAAACCCTGCCGACCCTGAATTTCGCTGACACCCTCCACCTGTCAATGTGCGGTCGGCGGATTCCTCTTCCTTGGGAAGCATACCCGGATCGCAACTCTTAATCCCCGACAGCGCGTTGGCGTTCAGGGCATTCTGACACGTCTGGTACGTCATGATCTTCCCGCAGATCATTTTGTTTCCGTCGACCGTGCAACCCTCGCTCAGCAATTGTTGCTTTGCGCCGCCCTGGGCTCCTTTTTCAATGCCTGCTTCAGGCTGGAAGTCGCGTACACAGGTGGTTCCGGCATGGCATCCAAAATCGATTCCGCCGGGCGGCAGGTCAACGGCCAACTGCGGAAACCATACGATCCAATCCCAGGTCTGCGACCATACGGCCAAATCGACAGCCAGCTGCGCGTCAATTCCGGGCGTAAGCGTGAAGCCGAGATTGTAGACCGGGTTGCCGAAGCTGAAATGGCTGTCAAACTTCTTGTTCTTGTCAGTGCCGAGGGAGAAGGTCTGCCCCGTCGAAGAGACGTTGATCTGCTTATTCCAGACTTCATCATTCAGCGTGAACTGCAATTTGTTGGAGTGGAGATTGATGTTTACGGCGGGAAAGACCTTTCCGCTCACAACCCCGAAGTCCAGCAGGCCGCCGAGAAAATCAAACTGATCGAACTTATAGACGGTATTGATGCCACCTGAGCCCGGCGCCGGAGGGTTGAAGTGACCTCCTTGATAGGGCGGCGGCAGCAAATCCGTGAAATCCAGGGTAGGGGAGAATTTTATTTCCTGGCTGCCGATGACCGGCAGGTTGAAATCTACGCCGGCATCGGCGCCCACCTGGGCAACCAGCTCCTTGCCGTCAAAGATTTGATCGTGTTCCAGGCCCGTGGATTGAAACTGCGCGATGGAGTCTGCAACAGACTTAAACTCGGCGGGCTCGAAGTCGGCGGTGAGACTGGCATCGGCGGTTTGGTTGGGATGAACCACGTTATGGTATTTCAGATGCGTCTGGATGGGGAATCGCAGGCCGAAGCCATAATTGAAGCCCGCGAAAAGCCTGACGCTATAGGTGGAGGAGCAGCCGACCACGCACCAGTTGACGGTTGTATCGACCTCCAGGCTCCACTCGTAATCATGGCCCAGCGTAAAACCGGTCAGGTAGATATAGCTTCCCAAATCAACATCGCTCGTCTGAGCAGTGGTGTTATTGGGTGAAGCGGGAGCGGCTTGCGCGTGAAAATTCGCGGACGGCTCCACCACCAGCATTTTCGGGAATTGCGCATTGGCCGCTCCGCTTTCGGGGATTGTCACGTGCAACAATTGCTTCCCCGTGGCCATCTCCTGCGCGTTCGGCGAGATGCGCAGCACATTGGGTGCATGCGCGTATTTCGATGAGTCCAGCTTGTAAACAAAGGCCGTCTGCTCCACGCGCTGCACCGAGGAGTTGATGATCTCTGCCTTGAGCTGATCGTCGTTCAGATTGCTGATGCGCGCGACTTCGGCCGCGCCTAGCTGAGCCGTCAGGGTTGCTCGCTGCTTGGGGTCGGCGAAGTTCTTGCGCAGGTCGGCGATGTGCTGATTTGCCTCGGCGTCAGCCTGCGCCGACCTCTGCTGATAGGCGGCGATTGCCGCCTGGCGCTTGACCGGGTCGGCAACATAACGCGCGTGGCCGGGCGTGGCGAATTCCGCCGCGCGCTGGCTGGCCGATTCTTTTGTGAAACAAGCGACGCCCGCCTGCGCTAGCTGGGCCTGCACGCCGGGTTCGGCGCATTTGCCCGGCAAAATCCGGTAGCTCAGCACGTGATGAAGGACGAGACCCTGATCGACTTCGCTGATCTCGCTCGTGTCCTCCTTCACTTCCACATTTTTCGGCATCGCGCGCAGGCGCAACGCAATGTTGAACAAGGCTTTTGGATTGTTGAGCACTGGAGTGAAATCCAGCGGAACATTTCCCAGCGTAATCTGCGGCCTGGAACGGACATCCTCGATCTTGTATTGCCGTACAACATGCAGCCGCTGCATTGTTGTGGCGTGATCTTCGCCACGCAGGATGACGGAGTTCGGCAGTGCGCGCTCTCCGGTATCACGGGGTTGCGCAGCTCTGTTTTGTGCAAACGCCTGTCCTGACGCTGCAAGAACTGCAAGAAACGCTACAGCGCGCATGGTCAAACGGCGCGTTGGATTGGGGATCCTCATGTCAATTTCTCCTTTTGAGATCGCTTCTGGCGCGAAATGAGCGGTCACCATAAAGCCAATACGTAACGGCATAAATCAACAATCGAGGAACACAGACAAACTACTCCTTGCATACAGATGATGCGCGAATGGCTCTGGAGATTTATTGTTTTTTATACTCATAATGCGGGCAAATTTCCCTGTCCGCCAGTGTGGCATCTCTTGGCAGCGATCCAAAACAATCCAGAAAGATGGGCGCAATCTTCTACACTGATGGGAGGACGATTTTCCCCTTTGATTCCACACTGAGGTCCGCTCCTTTGAAAAGATTCCCGCTCCCCGCCCTATGCGTTGCCGCGTCTCTGCTGCTTGTTCTTGCTCCCGCGCTCCCGGCGCAGGCTCCTGCTCAGCCTGCCCCAGCGACGCAGCCTGCTTCCGTCGAGGCCAGCCGCAAGGCTCTCAACGACCTCTTCGAGGAGTACTGGCAGGCCAGCCTGGAGCATTCGCCGGAGTTTGCCTCGGTGCTGGGCGACAAGCGCTTCAACGACCGCATCGACGACTACTCCGTCAAGGCGGAGAACGACTGGCTGGCCCGCGAAGAGAGCTTCATGATGCGGCTGGCGGCCATTGACGAGGCCGGGCTCTCCGATCAGGAAAAGACCAGCCGCGAGCTGCTGCTGCGCAAGTTTGCCGACGACGAGGAGGGGGCGCAGTTCAAGGATTGGGAGATGCCCCTGAACCAGATGAGCGGCATTCACACCACCTATCCGCAGTTGGTCGCCCGGTTGAGCTTCACCACCGTCAAGGATTACGACGACTGGATCGCCCGCCTGCACGCCGTTCCCAAGGCCTTCGAGCAGGTCACCACCAATATGTCCATCGGCATGGAAGACCATCGCGTGCCGCCCCGCTATCTTCTGGAAAAGGCGCTCGAGCAAGTGAAAGCGCTGGCCAATCAAAAGCCTGAAGACTCGCCTCTTGCGCTGCCGTTGAAGAACTTTCCCGCCGCCGTCAAGCCCGCCGAGCAAGAGCGCATCAAGGCTGAGATGCTGGACGCTATCGGCAAGGAAGTCCTGCCCGCCTACCTGCGCTTTGCGCGCTTTCTTGAGGTCAGCTACATTCCCGCCGGCCGCGCTGAGCCCGGCGCCTCCGCCCTGCCCGACGGCGCGCGTTATTACGCCTATCGCCTCCGCCGCACCACCACCACCGATCTGACCGCCGCGCAAATTCATCAGATCGGTCTGGACGAGGTCGCCCGCGACGAAACCGCCATGCTGGCGATTGCCCAGAAGCTCGGATTCAAAGACCTGGCCGGCTTCCGTGCCAGCCTCAAGACCAATCCCAAACTGAAGGCGACCTCGGCTGCGGCCCTGCTCGACGCCTATCGCGGCTACCTGACTCCGATGCAGGCCCGCCTGCCGCAGCTCTTCGGCCGCCTCCCCAAGGCGCCCTTCGAGGTCGTTGCGGTGCCTGCCTTTATGGAGAAGACTTCCGCCCCCGCCTATTACGAAGCGGCCACCCCCGACGGCAGCCGCCCCGGCCGTCTCTTCATCGACACTTACAACGCCACCGACCGCAATCTCTACGCCGTCGAGGCCATCGCCTATCACGAAGGCCTGCCTGGCCACCACTTGCAGATTTCCATTGCCCAGGAGCTGGACAACCTGCCCACCTTCCGCAAGCACGAGCACTATACGGCTTACATCGAAGGATGGGGGCTCTACTCCGAGCGGCTGGGCAAGGACGTGGGCTTCTACCAGGACCCCTACTCGGACTACGGCCGCCTGGAGGCTGACATCTGGCGCGCCATTCGTCTCGTCGTCGATACCGGCGTCCACAACCAACACTGGACCCGCCAACAGATGGTCGATTACTTCCACGACCACTCGGCCATCGACGAGACCAGCATCCAGGCCGAGGTCGATCGCTACATCGCCTGGCCCGGCCAGGCCTCGGCCTACAAAATAGGCCAGTTGAAGATTCTGGAATTGCGCGACCGGGCAAAAAAAGCGCTAGGCGACAAGTTCGATCTGCGCGCTTTCCACGACCAGGTGCTGGACTCCGGCGCGCTGCCGCTGGATGTGCTCAGCAACCGCATCGACGCGTGGATTGCCAGCCAAAAATAGGCCGACGTTTCGCGATAGAACTTTAGCTGCAGAAATGGCAGAATAGGCGCATATGGGCAACTGGCGCCTACCTCCAATTCCCCATCAGCACAAACGGCGCCCAGTAGTAGGGATGCGCGTATCCGGCAGGAGCCGGACTCGCGGGTTTGCTCCTGGAAGCTCCTCTGTCACTTCCATCGCCCTGCGTCTTTGCGTTGCCGAGCAGCAGATCGAGCTGCGCCTGCCGCAAGGCTTCCACCTTGGTCACTTTTCCCGCGCCCTCCACCCATCGCTTATAGAAGTCGCCCATCAGTTGGCCGGTGCTGGCGTCGTCAACCTCCCACAGCGACGAGATCACCGCCTTTGCTCCCTTGAGTTGCGCCGTCGTGCCCAGTCCATCGATCTCTCGCCCATTGGCTGCGCTGCCGCTCATCCCGGTCTCGCAGGCCGAGAGCGTCAGCAGGTCGGTATCGTCCAGGGCCAGTTGCTGATTGTCGCGGAAGTCAGCCACTGTGAGGTGAAATCCAGTTCCGCCCTCGTCTTTGCCCGAAAGCAGCAAATAGGACTGGCTATCGTCGCCTGGCTTGAAAACAAAATGGCTGGCAATATGAATCACGGCGTGCTGTCCACCGAGTAGATTCTCCATTCCCTTCTCTGTGAACTGGTCGTTCAGCAGAATCGTCCCCTGCAGCACGCCGATTGCCCCTTTCACCTTGGGATCGTTCACCACGTCGTCCAGTTCGTTGGCCACCGCGGGCAGTGCGGGCAGCCCCGATTCATACTTGCGCGAGATCCCCATCGCCACTGCGCTGAGGCTGCTCACCTCCGGCTTTTCGTTGAGGTGCGCAATGCTGGCAGGCGTGATGGTGACCGTGTCGTAATTTTCCACCACGTACTGTTTGCCGTCGTAGAGCGCGGCAATCGGCAGGTAGCGCAGCACTCCATCCAGAGACCAGACCAGCGTCCGCGCCCCGGCCTGGTCCAAATCCTGCTTGATTGGAGCAATGAGAACTCCGTATAACTCTCGCGCCAGCGGCCTCGGGTCCTGAGCGGGGTTGCGCAGCACCTGCTCAAAAGCCGCAACTTTCTTGTTAAGGTCGCTTTCTGAAATTTCAAACTCTCGCGCCACCGTCGCCGCACTCGTAACGACGATAATGCTGATTCGGTCCCTACCCACCAGCGTATAAAGCGCCACCGTGTGCGGCGTCTTCGCAATGGACTGCTTGAGCGCGCTCACATCGCCCTTTACATCGGCCACTTGCTTGTTGGCATCTCCGTTGTTGCCAAAGAGCAGATACAGGCGCGCGTAATAGTCGTTTAACTCCTTGCTAGCCGCGTCAAGCTGACCGGAAAGTTGCTGGTATCGCTTCTCCTGCTCCGCTGTGCGCGCTGGATTCCGCTTCAGTTCCACCCACTCCGCCCCCGCGGCCACCAGTTCTGCCGTCGAATGCTGGTAATCCGCCTCCGCCTGCTGCTCGGCGGGCGTCAGCGTCAACGGGCTGAGCGTGTTGGACCTCTCTCCGCGCACGTAATCCTGGTACTCCTGCTGCTTCAGCAGATCCAGAACCTGCTGCGCCTCCGGCAGCCGCCCCTGAGCAATCAGCAAGTCAGCCAGATCGTGATAGTAGTTGTCCTTGGCCGCCAGAAAGCTCGCCTGCAGATTCCTGTCCAACCCCTGGATGTTTCCCCTCACTTTTTGCAGAAAATTCACCGCCTGCTTGCCATAGAAGATCGCCAGGCCGGGTTCGAGCGCCTTTCGGTTCAGCATCAGGTTCCTTAAAATCTGCGCCTCCCGCAGCGGATCGCTTGCCGTCGTCGCCAGGGTCAGAGCTTTGCCATAGTACTCCAGCGCTTTTTCCTTTTCTCCCACATCGTTCAACAGGCTGCCGATATTGTTCAGCGCCATCGCCTCGCCGCCCTGATCGCCCAGCCGGTGACGGATCTGCATCGCCTCCAGATACAGCTCCAGCGCCTTCGGCCTCTGCCCCAGATCCTCGTTCACCAGCCCCATGTTATTCAGCGTTCGTGCCACCCCCGCGTTGTCCTCACCCGCCCGCTGCAACTCCAGCGCCTGCTCGTAATACCCCAGCGCCTTCTGCTTCTCTGCCGGGCCGTTATAGAAGCCTGCAAGATTGCTCAGCGTCCCCGCCTCACCCGCGCCGTCGCCAATCTCCACTTGAATCTTCAGCGCCCGATTGTAGTAAACCAGCGCCTCCGCCGGATCGCCCAAGTCGTCGTAAACCACTCCGATGCTGTTCAGCGCCATGGCCTCGCCCTTGCGCCGCCCCGCGGCCTGCCATAGCTTCAGCGCCAGGTTCAAATCCTCCAGCGCCGTCTGCTTTTCGCCCAGAACGTTCTTCAAATTGCCCAGCCCTTGCAGCACCCCCGCCTCACTCAGCCCGTTGCCCGAGGCCCGCGCCAGTTCCAGTGCCTGGCCGTAGTCCTCCAGCGCCTCCTGCTGCCGGTCCTGGTCCGAGTCGATATTCCCCAAATTCAACAGCGCCGCTGCCTCGCCCGCCCGGTCGCCCAGCGCATGAAAAAACGGCAGCGCCTGCCGGAAGTAGCCCAGCGCCATCTCCATTGCACCCGCATTCTTGCACAGCACGCCCAGGTTGTTCAGCGTTCCGGCCGTCCCGGCGCGGTCTCCAGCTGCAATCCGCAGCGGCAGAGCCTTCGTATAGTGCTCCACGGCTGCACGTCTGTCCCCTTTTTCGGCGTACACAATGCCAATGTTGTTTTCGGTCGTCCCCTCGCCTCGCCCATCCCCGGCTGCGCGCCAAAGTTCCAGCGCCTTTTGGTAAGCGTCGAGCGCCTTGCCGGTCTCCCCGGCGGTGTCGTAGACGATTCCAATCCGGTTCCAGATCAGCGCCTCCAACCCTGCATCCCCAACCTTCTCCGCCAGCGTCATGGCCTTCCTATGCAGTTCCATCGCCGCTTCGCAGTTGCCCAGGTTGCAGCTCGTCCAACCCAGCCCGTTCAGCGCCGTTGCCTCGCCGCGTTCGTCCCCGGCGGCCACGGCCACATTCTGTGCCTGGCGGGAATCTTCCATCGCTTTCTGGTTCTCACCCAGAGCGCGATCACAGTCGGCAAGGCCATTCAGCGACTGGGCCTCGACGGCGGCAGCGCTCGTGGCGCGGCTTCGGTTCAGAGCCTGGGTGTACTCTTCCGCTGCGGCCTTGAAATCCGAGGTCCGATAGTGCAGTTCGGCAATCTGGTTCAGCCTCTGGGCTTCGGCGAGCGCGTCGCCTGACGCCTGCGCTATTTTCAGTGCGTCCTTCAGCTTGTCCAACTGTGCTTGCACCGCGACCGGCAGCGGCGCGCTCGCCGCCGGACCGCTCTGCGCCGGAGACGAGAGCGGTGCAGGCGTTGGGGGCGGAGCCGTTTGGGCGTTCAGCTCGAAGGGCAGAAGCAGGCAGCCGGCCATCCCCAGCAGAAGACCTGCGATAGGCAGCCGGGAATTGGCGCAGGCGTTGAGCATTCGGCATTCCTTCCATTGCAGCAAGGCCGGAAAGGCGAGAGAATGCACCAAGCATATATCAGGCCGGCTAAAGGCAGCCACATGAAGGTGGAATCAGCCAGGGCAAACGCATTTTCTTCCTCTTGGTTACAGAAAATTACCCTCCCCTGGCGCACAATCATCTTGAATGTGGAAAATGCTCAACCGGAAAGAAAAGGCCGTATGTACTCATATGCCAACAAATACGCTGCCAATATTGTTACCAGAAAGGCACTCCCCCCTACCCCCCCCTACCCCCCCGGGGGTATAAATTTCCCTAAAAACCTTGCAGATTAATTCGCCGTCGGAAAAGAAAACGATGCCATCCAAGTGAAGAAAAACCGCGTCCTTGCTATACAAAACGCTCTTTCAGAAAATATCTTCCATGTGCGCGAAAACGCACGTGTTTTACCACAATGTAAGAAATGGCCTTCCGGAAAAGAGCGGTTTTTTCCCGAAAAGGGGGGGTGTTTTCCCTGAAAATGGCCGAAAATGCCCCCGAAAAGGCCGAAATTTCGCAGTATTCAGGCTCTGAAAATGAATCAAAATCGGCCTCCCGCGAACCGCCTGAAAGCACTGTGACGCAAGAGACGCTGGCCGTTTCCGCAAGGATTTTTGATCTGGACCAGAAGTTTTGAAACGCTGTGCCCCATCCATTCCGCGCTTTTTGCGGAATGGGTGAGAGGGAGTGTTGCATTTCTTTGGGGCCGGATCAGTAAGATGCGTTTGCCCTGTGGAATCAGCTTCCTGCACTTCCTCGCGGGCGGCCTTTACTGTTCGCGAGGGCGGCAATCGAGGGCAAAGCGTCTTTCTTGGATGACCGGCGAAGTGACCGCCGTCACTGTGCCTGATTAGCCGACTTCGTAAAATTGCGCTAATTTTATCCCTTGTCGAGAACACCCGCGGGTGGAACAAATCAGCAGAAGGCGCACACACCGCCCGTTTGTGACGTTAGCGTCTGGCGTGTGACGGAAAAAGGAAGCCTCATGGCCAGCAACGCTCTTCCGCTCGTTTGCCCTCAAGGACACGGCCCTGGGATTCCAGGTTCGCGATTCTGTACCGTGTGCGGCAGCATGCTCACGGCCTCAGCCGCGCCGGAACAGCCGCCTGCGCCATCCATTCCGCCGCCCAATGCGGGCAGCCCACCTTCCGTTTGCAAGCTCTGCGGCGGCAATGGGGTTCGCCTCAGCCCCGCGGAGATTGTCTGTGCGCAATGCGGATGGCTGCGTCCGCTGCTTCCCGATTACCAGCTCGATCGCTCGGCATTTTTGTGGGCGCAGGACGGCCAGGCGATGGCCAAATTGCAGAAGATTCCCACCCTCCACACGTTCGTGCGCTCCGCTTCCGACAAGGTGGGCCGTCCCTGGATCGAATCGACATTCAACGGCATTCGCCTGGGTCCGAAGCAGTTTCCCGATGTGTGGAACACCGCTGTTCTGGCGGCGCGCATTCTTGGGCTGCCCACGATGCCCGATGTGTACGTCTCGGGCGACAGCATGTGGAACACCTATACCTTCGGCTCGGACAGCAGCGCGTTTATCGTGCTCGGCACCGCCATCCTCACCAACTTCCAGAAAGACGAACTGCTCTTTGTGCTGGCCCGCGAGATGGGACACTGCCGCGCCGGCCATGCCGTTTGGAAGACCGTGACGCGTTTTCTCGCCGGCGACACCAGTATGCACAGCGGCCTGCTTTCCAACGGAGTGTTGAACGCGATTAGTCCCACGAAGTTGATTCAGGGCGCGGTGGAAATGCCGCTGATGGCGTGGGCGCGCCAATCGGAGATCACCGCCGATCGCGCCGGGTTGCTCGCCGTCGGAGACGAGGCCCTCGCGCGCCGCGTACTGTTGGCATGGTCCATCCGCTCCGCCCGGCTGCTGAAACAGGTGAACATCGAGGAATGGATGAAGCAGGAAGAGGCCAGCGACGACCAGATCACGCGCTTCTCCGAAATGACCACCTCTTCCTCGATGTACACCACGCGGCGCTTGCGCTTGCTGGGTCAGTCGGCGTGCGAGCCCGAGTTGATGCGCATGAGCCAGATCGCGCAGACCGCTCGCAAGCAACTCGCCCCTGCATTGCAGCCGGGTTCTCCCGTTGCCGCGCCTGCTCCGGAGCCAGCACCCGCGGACTCCATTCGTGTTGTTTGCACCAGGTGCCAGGCCGCAATGCGGATTCCGCTGGCTGTTTTGCGCGGCAAACCGTCCCTGAATGTCCGTTGTCCACAATGCAGCAACGTTCTCACCTTGCGACCCAGGACGGCTGCTCCGTTGCCGGCGCCTGACGCCGCGCCGAAACAAGCCGTAGGTCCGGGAAAGAGAGGATGAGCCATGCCAAGCGATAGCAGCAATGAGGTCAATGAAGTTGTGGTGGTGATGCCGGAGGGATCCAGCAGCACACCGGCCGCGAACCCGGCGGAAGCCTCGACCCCTGCCGAGTCCGAACCGGTTGTAGTCGAGGTTTTTGATGCCATTCTCGATCCTTTCGGGAGCCACGATTCAACCGACCCGGCTCCGGAAGGGGTGGTGGAAGAAGTTTTTGTGGTAGAACCCGCCGTGGATTCCTCTGCAACCGGAGGCGAGGGAACGGCGACTGATCCCGCGGATGGAAGCACGACACCGGCGGCCGACACGGGACAGGAAGGCGGGTTGGAACCGGCCACCGATTCTCCGGAGACCGGAGAGACATCGACAACGCCCGATCCCACGGATTCGCCCGCGACCGGCTCCGACGATCCGACGACTGGAGTCGCCGGCTCCGATCCCGACGCCACAACTCAATCCTCCACCGACACAACCGACCCTGACGCCCAAAGTGGCGCCTTGAATGACGCCCAGCAAAATCTCCAGCAAGACGAGCAGTCGGAGGAACAGGCCGCCGCCTCAGGCGACTACGCAACTGCGCAGGATGATGCCCAGCAAGCCTATTCGGCCTCGCAGGACGTGGCCAATGCAGGAGGCCCCGACAACACCAACGAGACCTGGGAGGCGGCGCAAAACGAGAGCTGGGCCAATTGGGACCAGCAGACCGCCAACGAGGACGCGCAGACCGCCCAGAGTTACGCCAATGATCCTACCGGGAATCCGGCGAACGATGCAGCCGATGAGCAGATGTACGCCGCGGCCGCTGACAACGCACAGGAGAATGCCGACGATCACGGCGAAGCGGGCGAATACGGCGATGCGTTGGGCCCACAGGACGACTCCTCGGCCGCCGCGGAGGAGACGCCGGTTGACGACACCCCCGTAGAGGATTCTGCCCCGGTCGATGATTCTGCTCCGTCGGTTGACGACGATTCGTCGACCTAGGCTCTCGGCGAGAATTCCATCTTTACTTCACCGATAGCCAGGTGTTATCTTCCAGAAGATTCCCAACACTCAGGACCGGAGGGTTCCTATGTTTTGCGCACGCTGTGGAACAGCGTTATTGCCGGATAATAAATTCTGCAAAAGTTGCGGAGCGGCTGTGGGAGCTTCGGGCAACGCGCCCGCGCCAACCGCGCCAGCCGTTCCACCCGCGGCCTATCAGTATGTCCCTCCTTCTCCAGGCTTGCCGCAGGGCGCTTACCAGCCAATTTATTACGTCAGTCAGGAAGCGGCGGTACTGGCGCACAAGGCTCAGCAGAACAATCTGCTGCACGGCCTGAGAGTGCGCATTCAGAGTCTGGCCTCCACCGAGAGCCTGGAGGGGTTCAGCCTCAAGGAGATGTTTTCCGAGGTTTTCAAGCGCCGCAGCGCCGCGGACGTCGAGGATTACATCCTGGTCGGAACCTCCAAGACCACCCCGCCGATTGAGCTGATCGAGACCGGCTGGCCGAAGCCTTGGCTCTTCTTCCGCCTGCTGGCCCTGATGGTGGTTGCTTACGTGGTGCTGACCTTCATGTTCATGCAGACCGGCAACGCCAACTGCGTCCCCGGCATGATGTTCCTGGGAGCGTTCGTGGTTCCACTGGCGACGCTGACCATGTTCTTCGAACTGAACACCCCGCGCAACGTCTCCATTCACGTCATCAGCAAGCTGTTTCTGATGGGTGCCGTGGTTTCGTTGGGCGTTGCGCTGCTCGGCTATGCACTGCCTATCTTCCAGGTTTCGGAGATGGAAGCGGGCATCGTTGAGGAAGTGGCGAAGTTGCTGACGGTGGTGCTGCTGATGCGCAGCATCCGTTACAAATACATGCTGAACGGCATCTTGTTTGGAGCAACGGTGGGCGCGGGCTTCGCGGCTTTTGAGACTGCCGGTTACGCACTCAACGTGGCTTTGCTCCCCGGATTGATCCAGGGCCTGGTCCAGGGCGGTTCCACGTCGCAACAGGTGATGGCTACCGCGACGCATCAGGGCGTGGCGGCCATGCTGCAGATTCTGCGCTTGCGCGGAATTGAGGCGCCGCTGGGGCACGTGGCGTGGACGGCGGTGTCGGCGGGCGCATTCTGGCGCGTGAAGCTGGACAAGCCGTTCAGCCCGGCGATGCTGATGGACTCGCGCTTTCTGAAGGCGCTTGCCATTCCCGTGGTCATGCACGCCATCTGGGACGCTCCCTGGCAGTTGCCCTTTAGCGGCAACCAGATTCTTACCGGGCTGATCACCTGGTATGTCGTGTTCATGCTCGTGCAGCAGGGGTTGCGCCAGGTGCAGCAAGAGCAGAAGATGCAATTGCAAAGCACGTTGGCCAACGTTGAAGCTGGAATTCTATCGCCGGATGCGGCGGTGGTCTGACGAGAAACAGCAAAACTTTGCCGGATGCGGGAGTTTTTCCGCCGCGAGCGAGGTCAACATTCATCAGGATTGCAAGGAGATTGAGAAGATATGAAATTCTGCGGCAAATGCGGTGCTCAGTTGCAAGGCGATGAACGCTTCTGCGTGGCTTGCGGAGCGGATGTTACAGCGCAGGCAGCGTCAACAGCGGCCCCTGCCGCGGCCCCACCCACACCTGTTCCGCCCAGACCGGTTGCGCCGCCGGTTCAGCCGATGGGCGTTCCAAGCCCCTTTGCGGCGCATGGACCGATTCCGGTCGTCGTGGGCATGCCGCAGCCGGCCCCTGCCAAAGGTGGGGGAAAGTTGTGGACGGTGATCATAGTTTTGGCCATCTTGGGCGGGAGTTACTACTACTCGCAGCGCAATCCTCCGACTCCGGCGCAGCAGCAGCCGGGAGCTCCGGGCCAGCAGCAGCCGGGAACTCCGGGCCAGCAGCCAGTTCAGGGCCAGCCTGGAGTTCCGAACCAGCCGGGAGGGTATCCGGAACAGCAGCCGGGCAATCCGGGACAGTCGGGAAACGACGCGGCGCTGGTGAGGCTGCAGATGTTCGGCGGCCGATGGGACGCCATGAACGGATTTGTTCAGGTCTCGCAGGTGCGATGGACGAATAAGGCGAATGTCGTTGTTCAATCCGCGACTCTGGAGTGCATCCAGTTCGCTGCCAACGGCGCCGTTCTCTCGCAACAGCAAACCACGCTGCACGGGCCCGTTCAGCCCCAGGCCACAGCCACCTATGGTCCATTTCAGATGGGAGCGATCGCACCGTATCTGGCCAATGTGAAATGCGGCATTGTGAGTGTCAGTCAAGCCGGCCAATAAAGCGCATCAGGCCCACGAACTGCGGCGGAGGGAGCAGGGGGCGTATTGCCCCCTGAATGCAGGCCCGCAAAAAAATGGCGGCGTGTTTCCGGCCTTGCTGCAATGGGAGGAATGCCGAATGTTCAGCGCCTGCGCCAATTCCCGATTGTCTGCCGCTGGTCTTCTGCTGGTGATGGCTGGCTGTCTGCTTCTGCCCTTCTTGCTGAACGGCCAGGAGGACCCGTCCCAAAAGTTGAACGATCAGGATGCGAGCCCCCAGCCTTCGAGCGTACAACTGCCGGTCGCCGCGCAGGCACAGTTGGACAAGCTCGAAGATGCGCTGAAAGCGGCAGTTGCGACTGGCGATGCGAAGGCCGAGGCGAAGACGCTGAACGAAATTGGCGAAGCGTACTTTAACGCTTCAGATTTCCAGAGGGCAATGGGCAGCTACAACCAGGCTCTGGCGCTGGCCCGCTCCGCGAACGATGACATCAGGCAGGCGGGGGCGCTGATCGGCGTCGCTAGATGCTACCGCGGCCAGTTGCAGAACGAGAAGGCCTTGGAGCCCTTTCAGCAGGCGCTGGATCTGGCCACGGCTTCAGGGGACGAGCCTGCCCAAGCCGCCGCGCTGAACGGGATCGGCAATGTCTATTCCTATCTGGGAGAGAAGCAGAGGGCGCTGGAGTATTTCAACCAGGCGCTGCCGATTGAACGCAAAGCAGGCGACCGCCGTCGCGAGTTCGCGACGCTCAACAACATCGGCGGCGCCTACCACGAGCTTGGAGAGAGGCAGAAGGCGCTGGAGTATTACAATCAGGCGCTGTTGATCACTAAAGATCTGCGTGCCCGCGCCGGCCAGGCCGCCACGCTGAGCGCCATCGGTCAAGCCTATTCCGATCTTGGCGAGAAGCAGAGAGCGCTGGAGTATTTCAATCAGGCGCTGCCTATTCAAATCGAAATCAACTACCGCGCTGGCGAGGCCGTTACGCTGAACGGCATCGGACAAGTCTACTACGATCTTGCACAGGGGCAGAGGGCGCTCGATTATTTCAACCAGGCTTTGTCGATGGATCGCCAGATGAATAACCGTCCTGGCGAAGCCGGGATATTGATCAACATTGGCCTTGTCTACCTCGGACGCCGGGAGAGCCAGAAATCGCTGGATTATGATAACCAGGCACTGCAAATCTATCGCCAAATAGATTCCGGCCTCGGCCAGGCCAAGGCGCTGAACAACATTGGCGCAGTCTACGCCAATCTTGGGGAGTATCAGAAGGCGCTCGATTATTACAACCAGGCGCTGCCGATCTTTCAGCAAAGGAATTACCGCCGCGGTGAGGCGAACACGCTCAAAAACGTCGGCAATATGAACGCCAAGCTGGGGGATCAGAAGAGCGCGCTGGAGAACTACAACCAGGCGCTGGCGCTGGCTGCCATTGTCAACGATCCACTTCTTGAATCGAAGATTCTTATCCTGCTGATGGAAAATCAAAAGGCCTCGCAGCCGGGCCTTGCCGTCTTCTACGGCAAGCAGGCGATCAATCTGCTGCAGCAGGTGCGCGGGAATATTCAGGGACTGGATGAGGATCTGCAGAATAGCTTTCTGACTTCATACAAGAGCTACTATCGCGCTCTGGCGGACCTGCTGATTGCGCAGGGGCGGTTGCCCGAGGCCGAGCAGGTGCTGAATTTGGAGAAACAGCAGGAGTACTCGGATTATCTTGGCGGGGAGGCGGCGGCCCCGCTGAGCCCGCTGGCGATCACTCCGGCGGAGAAGCAAGCGGAGGAGGATTATCAGAAGTCCACCACGGCGCTTGTTTCGGCGGGCGCGCAGTGGGCGGAGTTGAAGAAGAATACGGCGCGCACAGCGGAGCAGGAGAAGCAGTTCAAGGAGTTGTCTGACCAGTTGGCGCAGGCCAGCAAGGGGCTGGACGTTTTCTACTCGCGGCTTTATGGGCTTTTTGGAAAGACCACCAGCGCGAACAATCAGGTAAGAGATGTGAAGGGTCCTGTCAGCGATTTGAAGCAGATCATTGCGGAGATGCCGCATACGGTAGCGCTGTATACGGTGGTAAGCACGGATCGAACCAGCATCATTGTGATTGCCGGATCGGAGGACGTGCCCGCGGTGGTGCGGGAGTCCGCAATTTCGGAGGTCGAGCTGGACAAGAAGGTCGCGGCCTTCCAACAGGTGTTGCGCAAGCCGGGTCTGGACCCAAAACCGCTGGCGCAGGAGTTGTACAAGATCCTGATTGGGCCGGTGAAGGCGGATCTGGACCAGGCGAAGGCCGAGACGCTGGTATGGTCGCTGGACGGTGTGCTGCGCTATCTGCCGATGGCCGCGCTCTACGACGGAAAGCAGTACATGGTGGAGAACTACAACACGGTGGCGATTACTCCGGCGAGCATTGCGCACTTGGCCGACCAGCCGAATTTGAGCAACATGAGCATGGCGGCGATGGGGATCTCGCAGAAGTATGAGAAGGAATTGCCTGCGCTGCCGGCGGTAGCGGGCGAGCTGGACGACGTGGTGAAGGGCGCGAGGATTCAGGGGGCAAACGGCGCATTGGCGGGGACCATCCTTCTGAATGGGCAGTTTACCGAGAAGGCGATGGAGGACCAACTGGGCGGGCATCCCATGGTGGTGCATATTGCCAGCCATTTTGTGTATAGCCCTGCCGGAGACGCCAGCAAAAGCTATCTGCTGATGGCGGGCAAGGACGGCAATTCTTTTCATTTGACCGTAGATGACTTTCGCGACGACGTGAACCTTTCACTTTCCAAAACGGACCTGCTGACGCTCTCGGCCTGCGAGACCGGGATGAGCGGCAGCGCAGCCAATGGGCGAGAGGTGGATGGACTGGGCACGACCGCGCAACTCAAGGGGGCAAAGGCGGTGATTTCGTCGCTGTGGGAGGTTGACGACGCCAGCACCGGCCAACTGATGGGCGACTTCTATAAGCGATGGGTGGTGGGCGCGGGAAAAGTGACCAAGGTGGAAGCCTTGCGGCAGGCGCAGCTCGATCTGCTGCTCGGCAATGCGAGGGCACAAGGCGATGGCAGCGACAGGGGAGCTTCCAGGAGCAAACCCGCGAGTCCGGCTCCTGCCGGATACGCGCATCCCTACTACTGGGCGCCATTTGTGCTGATGGGGAATTGGAGGTAGGCGCCAGCTTCCTGTATGCGCTTGAGCAGCACGCCTGAGCCACTTGCAAAATTCAAAAGCAAAGCAAGAAGCGTCAGGGCACGACTTTACAGGTTACGGAAAAACTCATTCGTCGTCGCAAAAAGTGTCAGGGCACGACTTCAGTCGTGCCTTGACGCTTTTTGCAGTCTCAATGGAATTTTGCAAGAGGCTCGCCTGTTTTATTTTCAACTGACTGCCAGCCGCTGTTTTCGAAACCGGGCAGCGTTGCAAGTTCCCTGCCGCTGGCCGCATCCCGCAAGCGGAAAACATCACAGCATCTCTGCAGGCACTCATTGCGGCTTGCTGTTTGCGGGAGCTTCCTTTCGGCTTTGTGTCTGCAGCGTCTGGACGCTCCAGTTAGTCGGCGTGGGCCGGGTGGCCGAGCGAGTGCCGGCGCTGGTGGCATCCAGAAGTTCCTCAAGAGGGTCCGTTGCGGTTGCCAGCCGTGCGCCGCGCGTAACCACTCCCTTGAATTCGAGAGCCGATGGGTCGGCCAGCGGCGTAGAGGTCGTCAACATCAAATAGGTGTCGGTCCCGAGCGGATCGCCCACCGGGAATGGATCTCCCGGCAGTGGAATCTGGGTTAACCTTCCCGCGTCCGAGGCGGGGAATTTGCCGGGGGGTACGCCCTCATAGGGCCACAGCAACGTGCCTTTGCCCTGGCAGTCGATGCCGAGAACATAGACCCAGCGAGGCGAGACCGCGGCCCTGGTGTTGCCGACAAGCAATAGTTCGTAGTTCCCTTTTTGATAGGTATTGCCGCCATCGGCGACGTCCTGATTCTCCGGCATCTGGCGCAGGGCAAGCCGGTAAGGGAAAACCGCCTGGCCGCCCAGCGCCGAGGAGCCAAGATGCAGCCAGCCATTGAGTCTCGCCAACTGTGCCGCGGACTCCGCAAGCGAACTCTCCAGCAGGACCGGCTTATCAACGGCGACCCAATCCGTGCGAAGTGGATAGGATGAATTGGGTGAACAACCCGCGCCGATTTCCCTGGGCGTTTGCACCTCGGCATCCACGTCGCTGCGCTTGAACCATGTGTAGCTGATCCCGGCGCCGGTGGGGTTGCCTGCGATCACATACATTGCCTGGGCGCGATCGGAGGTAAGCTGGACTGCGCCTGGAGGCTCAGTTCCGGCCGGCGGCGCCAGCAGGCCTTGCGCCGACTCCTTCGGCAGCGGAGCGTCAAACCAGACAACTCCATTGGCCGGCAGCTTCTTCAGCGCCCCAGGCGACAGACGTGCGCCAAGCGTGACCGGATTCTCCTTCTTGATCTGACCCGCGGCGGTCGTACTGGAATGCGCGGAGAGAACCCAGTGCGCGCCATCCCAGGCCAGGTGGTGAGTCCACGAATCCAGGGACGGGTCGGCGGTGAGTTGGACATTGGCCGCTCGCAGGACGGTGAGAGCGTCCTGGATCTCCGCCAGCGAGAGGTTCAAAGCGCCCGCGTAGAAGCTCAAAACGGGCCGCTGCGCCGGCACCCATTTGGTCAGTTGAACGATGCTTTTGGCATGAACCGCGGCGCCCGCCGGAGAGATCACCATGGCCCTCGAGCGCGCCAGACCGATTGGATCACCGACCTGAAGCACGGCGCGTACTCCGTCGGTCGCGGTGAGTTCCGTGAATTCGCTGCCCTTGCCGATGTCGGCGAGGACGCCGATATCGAGGACCACGCCTCTGGCATCGGCGGAGACGATGGCTGCCGTGGGTGGGCCGCTGCCCGCCGATCCGCCGAAGAGCGGCTGCTCCTTGCGCGCGGTTGAGGTATCGAGCTGCGGTTGCTGATTGGTTGCGCCGGGAGCCAGTTCCATGGCGACCTGCAGCCGTTTGAAGAGGTCGCTGACGGGCCGGTTGGCGGGCAGAGCCTGAAGCGTTTCGACCAGCGCATCGGTGAACAGGCCATGGGGCGGATCGCCATCTTGCACGTCCATCGCCGACTGATCCTTCTGGGCCGCGGAGAGCACCAGCACGGGATTGTCCGCGCGGCTCTCCGGAGGGAGGCCGGCAGCTTCCGCGGGATAAAGATCATCGGGCATCGGGCGCGGGTCAAAGTCGAAATCGCGAGCCACCAGCGCCGTGCTCACCGCGCCCCGCGCCAGCGATCCGGAGTGGCAGGAGTCGAAGATAGCCGTCAGGTGGATGCCCCGGTCGGCGGCTTGATTGAAGATGTGGCGGAGATCGCGGCTGAAGAGGTCATCCTGGCCGAGATACCAGTCATAAGGCACGATGGTGTTTTCCACGCACGAAGAATGCTGGCCCGTGCCATCAAGGTCGTAGAGCTGGCAATGCCTTTTGGGGTCCGCGCTGGGGTCCGCGCGCAGCGAACCGTGCGAAGAGATGTACAGCACCACCGTGTCGCCCGGCTTGGGGTCCTTGACCAGATACTGCTGCATGGCGTTGAGCATCGCGCCGCGGGTTGCGGCCTGGTCCAGCAGAATGTGAATGTGCTGGTCATCGTTGGGAAAGCCGAACTTCTCGCTGGTAAGCAGCTCGCGCATCGCGGCCACGTCATGCGATGGCCCCTTGAGGTCGCGGTAAGTCAACAGCGGCTCATACCGTCCCGTGCGGGGAGCGCCATCGGGCACAGTGACGCCGGTGGCGGGATGCGCGTAGTTGTCGATGCCGATCAGCAGCGCGCTCTTGGTTGCAGCCGCCGGCGGCGCGGACGGCGCCTGGGCGAAGCCCCGAAAGCAAAACAGAACGCAGAACACGTGAAGCAGAAGGCGAACCTTGAAAAATTGCATCGAACACTCCACTTCCGGCAAAATCCTTCAATTAGACCAAAAGGTAAAGAAACGGTGAGCGAAAGTCAAGCAATCTGGCGTCTGGATAAAAGCGCCAGATATTCGTTTGACGGCGCAATCGCGGCGGATGGCCGGCATGGTTCGAGCAATAGCTTCTGAAAAAAGTCGCATCCGGAACGAATGACCGCAACTTTCACGCTGGAAAACCGTCGTATGTATTGTGAACATCAGGAACTTGGCCCGTGTATACTCACACACAAATGGCAGGTGAAGAAATGCGGCTTTTTGACAGAATCGTAAGGATCGAGCCTTCCCTTGCATTGGCTCGCGGAATGGCTGTTGTACTGGCGATAGGAGCCCTTTCGCTTGGCTGCGCGCAAGCACAAACCGCACCGGCCAAGGGGAGCGCAGAGACCCCCTCGGGGGCAACAGGATTTTCCATCGAATCGGAGATGCTCACTTACCGCGCCTTGCAGTCCAACAGCGAGGCCATCGCTTGCGACATAGCCGCGTTCGTGAATGGAACCAATGCCAACTTCAAAGATCATTCCGCCGACTCAATTTGCGAAGTGAAGGCGGGCGCCAACAAAGCCACTGTTGTCCTACTTCCCTTTGATTCAAGTGAATTCCTTGACTTCCAGATCTGGCGCGCGGATATGGCGACGATGAACAGGCTGCAAAACAAAGCCAATGACCTTGGTTGCCCGGTAAAGAAAGCCTCGAATTTAAAAGGAGCGACCGCCGCTGTGAATGCTGCAATAAGCGCTTCGCCAGCCGGCCCGCCGCTGGCTGTTGCCCAGGGCGTTCTTGCCTTGTTGGCCAAGGAAGAATCCTCCACTTCGGTCGGCGGCACCATTCATGACCAAGCCTTCATGGACGGGGTTGGCCGGGAACTGCAGCAGCTCAGCGTGTCCGTGGTGATGCCTACCGCCTACACGCCCTACTCTTTGACCTCGCTGGATGAGTCGGATTCGCCGTTTCTCAAAAGCCTGGCCAGGACTCTGACTGCTCGTGGCTGCCTTGCTGGTCTCGCGGCAAAGGAAAAGGGGAGTGATCAAACAACAGACGACGCCAAAGCTTACTATATCCAGAGGATGATCTCGGATATCGACGCCTTTCTAGGCACGCTCAGCGAGAGCGGCGCTTCGGCGTCGAAGGGCACAAAAACGCAGGCGGCCAAACCCGCGGGTGGAAGCACTCCGGCTCAGAACACGGATGGAACGCAGATCCCCGAAGTCACTGCATTAGCGCCTGCGTCTTCTCACATCAACGCTGTCCTGTTGGCGGACGGTTTGGCGGCCAAGCTGGGCGTCGAGCCGGAGACCGGCAATCTCTCGGCTGAAGATTCGGCATCGCTGCATATCCTCCTGATCAAAGCGCTGGAATCAGGAGGTTCTGTCACCAGATACAGCAACATTCTCGGCACCAAGGTTTCTTACAGCGGCGGCTCCGTAGGCACCTACGCGCTGTTTTCGATAGATGGCGATCTGGAGTGCTCCGGGAATGTATATGAGTACGGAGGCTCCATCAAAGGCAAGAATTTCAAGGAGCAACTGCACGGTTACGTTCCCGATCCGGCCAAGCAGATGGTCTTTCTGCGTCATAGCTGCCGTCCCCTGGCGAATCCCCAAAATCGCTGAGACACGTTTCCAGTGCTGAAGGGAGCTCACCAGGCAGGATTGGTAACGGCAAACGCCCATGTAGCCCGAATGGATTCTGGAATGTTGCAAAATCGCCTAATCGCTCGCCGACGCACAGGGCGTTGCGCTTAAGAGGCCAGCATTTATGGGACGCGAGGGGGAAAGAGGATTTGCGCGCGGAAAGCGTCGGGGTTAAAACCTCGACCTGCCCGTCGCGTTGATTGATTTCTAAAAAAACTTGCGGATGGGTTTTTGCCGGGGATAAATCCCCGGCCTCCCGGGCTGTACCCTTCCTACGCGGCTTCGCGGGTCGTCGAAGCCGGTGGACGACTGACACGAAGCAGCTTTTGAAACACTTTCCAGGAAACTTCCGGTGACCGGGGCGCTTACAACAGGGATGCCGAGGCGTGATAACCTGTAATGTCCCCTATTCAGCAGCTTTCCGGCTCACTTTGCTGCGATTGCGGGCTATTGCTTCGATTGGAGAATTGGCATGAAACGCGCTCTGACATTCGTCTTTGTCCTTGGATTTTCCTGCTGCCTATACGCTCAGGCAGTGGATACAACCGTCTGCGATATTCTCAACAACCCGCAGTCGTTCAACGGCAAGATCGTCCGCATCAAAGGCACGGTCGCCGCCGGTTTTGACCAGTTCGTCGTCAAGGGTGCCGACTGCGGCATCAACGTCAACAAGAACATCTGGCTCTCCTACCCGGAAGGCATCAAGGCCAAGGCGGGCCCGGCGGCCATGGTGCAAGTACAGCCGGCGCATAACTTTGCCGGCGACGTTCCCGCGGTGCAGCGGACGCCGGTCACGCTGGACAAGAACAACAAGGATTTCAAGCTCTTTGATTCACAGTTGGCCACGCCTTACAAGAAGGGCGGAATGTGCCTGGGGTGCAACAAGTTTGAGGTGACTGCCACGCTGGTGGGCCGGTTGGACGCCGTCGAGAAGGCCGGAATGCAGCGCGACAAGGCAGGCAAGATCATCGGCTTCGGCGGCTTTGGGCACATGAACGCCTACGCAGCCCGCCTGGTGCTGCAAGAGGTCTCCGATGTCACATCGAAGGAGATCGACTACTCCAAGACGCTGGCCGTCACCAAGGACGACACGGCGCCAGGTACGGGCGGTTCGGATCAGTTTACAGCCGCGCGCAATTTTGTCAAAGCGTTTGCGCCTGGCGTCGCCGCCGGGGTTCAGCTCAAACGGGCTGTCGATGCCTTTGGCAAAGAGAAAGAAAACAATGGAGTGGTGATCGGATTCGGAGCTGCGAACACAGCCGCGACGAAGGATGAAGGCAAGGGGACCGTCGATTCCCCGGACGGCCTGCTCTTCACTTGCACCTTCAATACAAGCCGCCTGGAAGGCGATGCTGAGGGCAGGGCGATTATTTTTATCGGTGAAAATATCGCCGACCTGCGCAACCCGGCGCCGGAGGACGCGGGCGCCGGATTTTACGATCTGGAGAATCACGCCTGGCAGATCACCATTCTGGACGCATTCGCCACCAGGCAGAAGACCTTGACGCTGCCGGGCGGCTATCTGATCTTGAACTCGGCATGGCCGCAGGCCGATTTGGACAAGAATGTGGGCGACGCGCTTGACGGCTTCCTCGTCAACGAAGAGCTTCTCCACAGGTAGACGCGGCCTCCAGCCTCGGACAGGTTGATTCTCCAGGCCTCAAGAACGGGGCCTGGGAGTCGACTATGTGACTGCCGTGGCAATCGCGGCATAGGCGCGTCGATGTGAGTGTGTTCAAGCAGAATCACATACTTTCAGGAGAGAAAAAATGGCGGAGATAGCTGTTGAGTCCACCGAAGTACCGGCGCAGTTGCCCCAGGTGCGCGTGGCTGTTCTGGGCGCCGGCAAGATGGGCGGAATCCTGTTGCAGGCCTTCCTGAAGCAGAACCTGTTCGAGCGCGGCAAGATTCACGCCACTGTGGGCCACGCCGAGCGAGCCGTTGCGCTGAGCACGCAGTGGGGCGTGGACGTGTCCACCAACAACCTGGAGGCGGTGCGGAACTCCGATCTGATTCTGCTCGGCGTCAAGCCCTTCCAGATGCTGGATCTGATGGCGGAGATAAAGCCTGCGCTTACTCCGGCCAAGACACTCATCTCCTTTGCCGCCTCGGTCAAGACACGCTCCATTGAAGAGGCGGCCGGAGTGGAGATCTGCGTGATTCGCGCCATGCCCAACACCCCCTCCACGCTGGGCGCCGGCGTTGCCGCGCTCTGCCGCGGACGCTTCGTCACACCCCAGCAGATGGAGTTGGCCGAGCGCATCTTCCAGACCGTGGGCCGCACCGTGATCGTGGAAGAGAAGCACATGGACGCCGTGACCGGCCTCTCCGGCTCCGGACCAGCCTACATCTACATCATCATCGAGGCTCTGGCCGAGGCGGGCGTGAAGGTCGGCCTGCCCCGCGACATAGCCACGGAACTAGCCGCGCAAACCACCTTCGGCGCAGCCAAGATGGTGCTGGAAACCGGCTACCATCCCGCTCTGCTGAAAGACGCCGTGACCACTCCCGCCGGATGCACCATCGACGGCATTCTGGAGTTGGAAGAAGGCGGCCTGCGTGTCACGCTCATTAAAGCCGTAATGCGGGCGACGGAACGGGCCAAGCAGTTGGCAGCGGGGTGAGAAACAGCTTTTAGCTTTTAGCTACTAGAATCCTGAATCAGAAATACCCAGCACAAAAAGTGCTGTCATCCTGAGCGAACGGGGTCCCAGGCGTACTCTTCAGCCTGGGGGTGGTGAGTCGAAGGATCTGCGGTTGTTCTTCAATCAACTTCTGACTAAACACAGTAGTTGCTAATCGCAGGATAAGGGAATTCATGGTTTCCCAGGTTAGGCGAGAAACAAAAACGCGCCGAACCTGGGACACACAGATAGAGAGGCTTCAATGAACGCTGCTAAACTCACTCAGTACGGACTTGTTCCAGTGGCGCGTGTCCGCATAGCAGACCGAAATCTCATAATCGATATTACCGATCCGAAAACCGTCAAGCTTGAGATGTGCATATATGCCTTCCTTATTGAAGGCAAGGTTTGCCGCATCGGGTCCAGTAAAGCGCCATTGGAGAACCGTCTAAAAGACTACAAAAGGGACATTACAAATGCGCTCAACCACAAAAAATCACCAGCACCGGATGAAGAGGCTGAGAAATGGAAAAAGATACTACCGGATGGAATTTCGGGTGATATATATGCTCGTCAAGGAACGAGTGTCACAACTCCCATAGGGACGTTTCCCGCTTATATGGACGAAGAAAGCATAATGATTGGGAAGATATTCGATGATGGCGATCTGTTACCTGATCAGATACTAAACCGCAACAAACATCGTTAGGCATCAAACTGTACACACCAAACTTCTGATTGGTTTTTCGCCCGGACTTCGATCTGTTAACCTGCTATCTTGCCCATCCAACGCCCAACTTGGCTCCCCTCTTATCTGCCGGAACTCGACGGCCTGCGCGGCCTCGCGATTCTGTGGGTGGTCCTCTATCACTGCGGCCCGTTGCTCCAAGGCACATGGCTGCACCGCGTCGCGGAGTCGGGATGGGCGGGGGTTGACATCTTCTTCGTGCTCTCCGGCTTCCTGATTACCGCCAACCTGCTGGGCGCGCGCGACAAGCCGCATTACTTCCACAATTTTCATGCGCGCCGCGCACTGCGCATCTGGCCGGTGTACGTGCTGGTGCTGGCGGTGGTCTACCTGAATGCGCCGTGGTTTATCGGCACCAACGCCGGCGTGCTGGGCGCAATCAAGGCCGCTCCGTGGCTGGCGTACATCTTCTTTGTGCAAAATCTTTTCCACCTGTCGCTGCCACCGGCGCTCGGTCCCACTTGGGCGCTGGCTGTCGAAGAGCAGTACTACTTTTTCTGGGCGCCGCTGGTCCGCTGGCTTCGCCGCTCCTGGATGCTGGCCGTTGTTCTCGCCTGCGCGCTGATCTCGTCGCCGCTGCTGCGCCATCTGAACCCGGTCTGGCTGTGGAACGTTCCCAACCACACGCTGATCAAGCTGGACGGCATCGCCCTGGGCAGTTTGATGGCACTGGGACTTTACACAATTCAACTCAGCCGCCGCGTTTGTCTCTGGATCGGCCTGGGCGCATTTGTGCTGGGCATGGCAGCGGCAGCGGCCGCTTACGGAACGTCGCTTTTGGATACCGCGTTGGCGGCGGCCTTTGCCGGCGCCGTGCTGGCCTTGATGGCCTCGACCGGCGCGCGCAATCCCATCAACGCCCTGCTGCGCCGCGGGCCGCTGGCTTTCTATGGCCGCATCAGCTACGGCCTTTACATGATCCACATCGCAGCTTTCATCTTTATCGGCTGGTTTGACCTGTGGATGGTGCGCTACGGCATGGCCGGAAACCTGGCGGTGGTGGCCGCTCGCCTGGCAGTCTCCACCGCATTGGCCGCCGCAATGTGGTATGGCTTCGAATCGCAAATCCTCAAGCTCAAGCGGTATTTCTAGACTGGCCCCAGCTTCGCATTCCGCACAGTCCCAGCAGGATCAGGATCGAGAAGGGACGTACCTCATCCCAACAAGTGGCCAACAATCACGAAGAGCGCCAATAGAAAGAGCGCCACGACCGGCGCGGCGGACTCCCTGCGGAGATCGTGATAGATGCCGGCAGCCGTCATCAGCAGCGCAAGCCCCGACGCCGCCAGCAACGGAAGAAATTCCGGTAGCCGGTGATTGAGAGAGACGATCAGCGCCAGCGCAAATGCAAGCTCCAGTATCGCAATTGCGCAAACCGCTTTGCGCGTCATGCCAATGCATGTGCAGTTCAGCGCCGACCAAGGCGCACTTACCTGCGATTGAAAGGCAAAAAACTTGCTTAACCCGGCAAAAAGAAATATGCCGGCCAACAGAAGTTGCGCAAACCAATCCAGACTGTTCATCGATTCACTCGCCTCTCTTGTTCGCCCTCCCTGCTTGTTCGTGCAAGAAGCATGATTGAAGGCAGTGCAGTTGACAGGTCGCTTCTTATGAAGAATATATAACAACTGGATAATTATTTCATAAAGATTGCTATATTAAACCCCTGATTTGCGGATTCCATTTCAGAATTGCCGAAGCGAATTCGTCCCGCAAGATGGACCTTCGTCTCAGTCGCTTGTGACACTAATCACCCGGCCCCGGGCCCAGCGGCTGCTAGGCTTAACCTGTCACGCAATCTTTCCCTTGCGAGGTGCAATATGACCGAAGCCGCGAGCAATGGCCCCCTCAGCCCCGAACTGCTGGCCAAAATGAACGCCTACTGGCGCGCCGCCAACTATCTATCCGTCGGTCAGATCTATCTGAAAGACAACGCGCTGCTGGAGCATCCGCTCACCCTGGACGACGTGAAGCCGCGCCTGCTGGGCCACTGGGGCACCACGCCGGGGCTCAACTTTCTTTACGTGCACTGGAACCGCCTCATCCGCGAGCGCGACCTGAACATGATGTTCATCATCGGCCCAGGACACGGCGGGCCGGGCCTCGTCGCCAACACCTATCTTGAAGGCTCCTACACCGAGATTTATCCGCACATCGAGCAGAACGCCGACGGCATCAAGCGCCTTTTCCGGCAATTTAGCTGGCCTTACGGCATTCCCAGCCACGTTGCTCCTGAGACGCCAGGCTCCATCCACGAAGGCGGCGAGTTGGGCTACTCGCTGGTGCACGCTTACGGCGCGGCCTTCGACAATCCGAATCTGATTGTGGCCTGCGTCGTCGGCGACGGCGAGGCCGAGACCGGCCCTCTGGCCACCAGTTGGCACTCCAACAAATTTCTCAATCCTGCGACCGACGGCGCGGTGCTGCCCATCCTCCACCTCAATGGCTACAAAATCGCCAACCCCACGGTACTGGCGCGGATTCCGCACGCCGAGCTGGAAAGCCTGATGCGCGGCTACGGCTACGAGCCGTTCACGCTGGAGGGCGATGATCCGCTCGTGATGCATCAGCAGGCGGCGGCAGTCTTCGACAAAATCTTCGACCGCATCGCCGAAATTCAGAAATCCGCCCGCGCCGCCAAAGGCCCCATCGAGCGTCCGGCATGGCCCATGCTGATCCTGCGCACGCCCAAGGGCTGGACCGGACCAAAATTTGTAGACGGCAAGCCGGTAGAGGGCACCTGGCGCGCCCATCAAGTGCCGCTTGACCAGATCTTCGAGAAGCCCGAGCATCTGCGCCAGCTCGATGAGTGGATGCGCAGTTATAAACCAGAAGAACTCTTCGACGAGAAGGGCGCATTCCGCGCGGAGCTGGCTGAGCTTGCGCCCAAGGGGCGCCGCCGCATGGGCATGAACGCCCACGCCAACGGCGGCCTGCTGCTGGAACCGCTGAAGATTCCCAACTTCCGCGAGTTTGCGGTGAAGATCGAGGGCCGCGGCCAGAAGGACGTCGAATCCACGCGCGTCCTGGGGCAACTGCTGCACGGCATCATGGAGGCCAACAAGGCGCAGAAAAACTTCCGCGTCTTCGGGCCGGATGAGACGGCCTCCAATCGCCTCCAGGACGCGATTACCGGAACCGGCAAGGAGTGGATGGCCGCAACGCTGCCGGTGGACGAAAACCTTTCGCAGACCGGCCGCGTGATGGAAATTTTGAGTGAGCACATGTGCCAGGGCTGGCTGGAAGGCTACCTGCTCACCGGACGCCACGGCTTCTTCTCCTGCTACGAGGCATTCATCCACATCGTCGATTCGATGGTGAATCAGCACGCCAAGTGGCTCAAGGTGACGCGAGAGATTCCCTGGCGCAAACCGATTGCCTCTCTGAATTATTTGCTGTCGTCTCTCGTGTGGCGGCAGGACCACAACGGCTTCAGCCACCAGGACCCCGGCTTCATCGACCATCTGGTGAACAAGAAGGCCTCGGTGGTGCGCGTCTATCTTCCGCCAGACGCGAACACCTTGCTTTCCGTGGCTGACCACTGCCTGCACAGCAAGAACTACATTAACCTGATCGTAGCCGGCAAGCAGCCTGCTCCGCAGTGGCTCACCATCGACGAGGCGGTCACGCACTGCACTATAGGAATGGGCGTGTGGAAGTGGGCCTCGAACGATAATCCTGACGTGGTGATGGCCTGCTGCGGCGATGTGCCCACGCTGGAGACGCTGGCGGCCGTTGTTCTGCTGCGCACGCTGGCGCCCGACCTGAAAATCCGCGTCGTTAACGTGGTGGACCTGATGGCGCTGCAGCCGCAGACCGAGCATCCGCACGGCCTGCCCGACGAGGACTATGACCAGATCTTCCCGCCCTCGACGCCGGTCGTCTTCAACTTCCACGGCTATCCGACGCTGATTCACCGGCTCACCTACCGGCGTCACAACCACAACAACCTTCACGTACGCGGCTACAAGGAAGAGGGCACCACGACCACGCCCTTCGACATGTGCGTGCTGAATAATATCGACCGCTTCCAGTTGTCGCTCGACGCCGTCCGGCGCGTGCCGCGGCTCGCCAGCCAGGTGGACGCGGCCGAACAGTGGTACTCCGAGGCCATCCAGCGGCACAAGCTGTACGTGGCGGAAAACGGCGACGACTTGCCGGAGATCAAGAACTGGCGCTGGCCCAAGGAGTAACCCTCATGGAAGACGACGCGACGATGCAAATGCAGGCTTATCCATCAATATGCTGGTTTTGCGGCCAGGAACGGCAGAGCGATGGTTGCGCGATTACCGTCAATATGCGCAAGAAATTATTGGAGGCAAGAGGGGCTCCACTCACAAGAACATGGTGGGAACTCCAGAAGATTTATGTGCCGCGGTGTCAGATTTGCGTCGAGGAAGAAAAGTTGCAAAAAAAGATTGAAAAACGATTTTGGATAATCGCGGTTGTAGTGGGGCTGATCCTGGTTGCATTGATGGAAATTGTTCCGGACCCGACAGGGAATGGCCCCGTCGCCATCATCGCTGCGTATGTCGGAGGGCCGTCATTCTTCCTGGGCCTGTACGCTGTGATCTACCTCCAGAAGAAAGTTGGACGCGGAATCAAAAAACAACCAAAGCTCGATTACCCGGCTATTCGTGAATTGCTCAATGCAGGATGGAAGGAAGAACGTTAGTGCATCTCCCCGCCTACGACACGTCGGGTGCCCCAGGTCTGGATTTTCAAACCTGGAATTCCAACTAACTCCGCTCACATCGCTAACTCGCTGACTAACTCAGCCCTAACCTCAAAGGATTTTACGCATGTCTTCTTTGCCCGTACTGGTTTTGAACAGCGGTTCTTCTTCGATCAAATTTTCCGTCTATGAGGCTGGCGACGGCCAGCGCGACAAGCTCTTCGAGGGCGCGGTGGACGGCATCGGCACCGATCTGGGCAAGTTCTGGATCAAGGACGCGGCGGGCAAGAAGCTCGTCGATCAAACCCCGGCTCTGCCCAACCGCTCCGTAGCCTTCAAGATGGTGGCAGACGCGCTGCACTCCGGCGACTTCCCTGCCCCGTTGGCCATTGGCCATCGCGTGGTCTGCGGAGGACCCACTATCCAGGAAAACCAGCGCATCACGCCGCAACTGATGGACGAGATCGAAAGCTACGCCGCTCTGGCGCCGCTGCACACGCCCATCGCCGTCTACATCATGCGCGAGGCGCTCAAGCTCTTCCCCGGCATCCCCAACTTTGCCGTGCTCGACACCTACTTTCATCGCACCCTGCCGGAGGTGGCCACGCATATGCCCATCCCCGAGGAGTACTCCGCGATGGGCGTGCGCCGCTACGGCTATCATGGCATCTCGTATGAGTCGATCGTTTACCAGTTGCAGCCCAAAGTCCCGGAAAAACTCATCGTCGCTCATCTGGGCAACGGCGCGTCCATCTCCGCCATCCGCAACGGCGAGTGCCTCGATACTTCGATGGCGCTGACCCCAACCAGCGGCATCATCAGCGGCTCGCGCACCGGAGACATCGATCCCGGCATCGTGATTTTCATCCTCAAAGAGATCGCCAAGTTCACGCCCAACACGCTTGAAGCCGCCGACAAACTCGAGACCGTCGTCAGCAAAAAGTCCGGCCTGCTCGGCGTCAGCGAACTCTCCAACGACATGCGCGATTTGCGCGAGGCCATCAACGCCGGCAACGCCAAAGCAAAACTTGCTGTAGCCAAGTTCACTTGGACCATCGCCCGCTGGATCGGCAGCTACGTGGCGGAGTTGAACGGCTTGGACATGCTGGTCTTCACCGGCGGCATCGGCGAAAACGACATCAACGCCCGCGCTGAAATCTGCGCCAATCTTGATGCTCTGGGCATCATCCTCGACTCGAAGCGCAACAATGTCCGCGGCGCAGCCGTCATCTCCAGCGAACACTCGCCGGTCACCGTGTGCGTCATTCCACCCGCCGAAGATTTGATGATCGTGAATCACGTGGTGAGGCTGTTGGGGAAGTGAGGCAGCAGCGAACCTTCCAAAGGAAGACCGGCCCTGTTGCGCGATTATTCTTTATGGCGCGGCAGGGCCAGAACCTTCAACTGTTTGCCCAGCTTGGCGAACTCCGGGTCTGCGGTCACGAGAGTCGCGCCCGTGCGCATCGCCAACTCTGCAGCGAAGCAATCAGCGTAGCCTAACTTATAAATGAACTTCAACGCTGCGGCTGCATCGGCTTGTTCCTCGGTAATTTCGACCGATTCGGTATAACGCGCGAGAGTCTGCAACGTCTTAGTCGCCTCCTGTAGCCCTGCGCGCCTGGCCAGATGGTAAAGTACCTCGCCACGATTGATGACGGAAATCGACAGATGCGCGTCTCCTCGACGCGCCTGTGCAAATAAGTAATCGAGCTTTTCAACTCCGGGTCCTTTGGTCAGATAGCGCGTAACAGCGTTGGCATCCAGAACATACTGCCTCACATTGCCTCCAGCCGCTCATCCCACTTGCGACGCTCTTCCAGAAGATCCGCCTCCAAGTCATATTGAGCGTATTTACCACGAAGAGCCAGAAGCTCGTCAAAGGGGTTGGGCGTGAGTGTAATCTCCCCGTTCCGTTCATTCACCGCAAGGCGGGTTCCACCTATAATCCGTAATTTCTTTCGAATTGGGGCTGGAATCACAATTTGCCCCTTTGAGCTGACCGTCGCCATCTGCCCCATAACGTCTTACCTCCAGGTAAGACATATTGTACGCCTATTACGGTTCCGAACTCAACCCAGCCACTCACTTGTTCTACACTGGTACGTTCCATCCGGAGTCTTCGATTATGCCTACTGCCGCCGTTTCCGCCGATTCCCAACGCCTGCCCTCGCCCGCGCTGCGCCGCTTTGCCTGGGGCGTGCTCTGCTACTTCATCGCCGTCATTCTGTGGGGCACTCTGGTCCGCGCCACCGGCTCCGGCGCCGGCTGCGGCAACCACTGGCCGCTGTGCAACGGCTCCGTGATGCAGCGCTCGGCCGGCATCAACACGCTCATCGAGTTCACCCATCGCATCACCAGCGGCCTCTCTTTCTTTGCGGTCGTCGGCCTCCTGGCATGGACCTTCGCCGGCACAGTCCGCGGCCATCTGGCGCGCGTGGCTGCCGTGGCTTCCGTCATCTTCACGCTGATCGAGGCAACGCTAGGCGCGCTGCTGGTCAAGCTGGGATACACGGCGCAGAGCCAGTCGCCACTGCGGCCTGCTTTTCTGGCGCTGCACTTGGCCAATACTCTGCTGCTGGTGGCCACGCTCACCCTGACCGCGCACCTGCTCAGACGGCGTCGCGGCTATCTGCGCGACAGCGTTCGCTTGTGTGCGCCCTTCGCCGCCATCGCCGGAATCTTCGTGGTGATGATGGTGGGCGTCACTGGCTCGCTGGCCGCGCTGGGCGATACGCTTTTCCCGGCCAGCTCGCTGGGCCTGGCACTGGCTCAGGATTTTTCTCCGGCAAGCGACTGGCTGCTGCGCTGGCGCTGGGTGCATCCCGGCATCGCCTTTGCCGCCAGCTTCTTCCTCATCTGGCTGCTCGTCCGCGCCGCGCGGCATAAGACCCACAGGGACAATCGCGCCCTCTCCGCGCTGGTGCTGCTGCTGCTGGCCGCGGTCTACGCGCTGGGATTGCTGGACGTGCTGCTGCTGGCTCCGTTATGGATACAGGTGGCGCATCTGCTGGCCGCTGATTCCTTGTGGGCCGCGCTGGTGGTGCTTACGGCAAGGCTGACGTTGGAGCCGGTTGAAGCAATAACCAGGGAATAGATCATTCAATAGCGAATGAAAGGTGTGAGCTTGATCACGAATCTGTTGTCCATATTTGCTCAGTAGGAAATGAAGAGGCTGAGTAAAAATGTGGGCAATGAGGTTCAAATGACCTGGACTGTAAGCGTACGAAGGCTGACTCTGGGAGCCAGCGTAATTTTATTACTTGTTCTACAGGCGGGAATGGCGCAACAAACTTCAATCACCACGCAGGCGCCCTCCGCGCCCGCGCAGAAGGCTCCGCAACAGCTTGGATCGGTGAACCCGGAAAACCTCACTCCCCTCTTTCGTGAAACGGCAACTACCAAGTGGCTGGCGGATCATCGTGTGCGCGCCTATGGCTGGCTCGACGGCGGCTATAGCTACTCATCAAGCGGTTACGGCCTATTGAATGTCGCGCCTGAACCCACGCGCTTTGGCAATGAATTCCTTTTGAATGGAGCGTGGTTGATCGTCGAACGGCCGCCGGACACAAAAAATTGGTCATGGGGATTTCGTTCCGACTTCTACGGCGGGTCCGACGCGGCTCTTCTGCGGCCGATGAATAACTTTGGACCTCAAGACAAGCACATGGGAACGGACTTCCGCCAACTCTTCATCTCCGCGCACATGCCCGTCCTGTCCGCAAAAGGCGTGGATCTTCAACTTGGTCGCCAGAATATGCCTCTGGGATATGAGACGTTGATGGCTCCCTATCGGCCACTCTACTCGCAGACCTACTTCTGGATTAACTTCCAGGTCACAGCCACGGCCGCGGTCGCTACATTGCATCCTGCGAATTCCCTCGATCTCCTGGGAGGCGCGCTGATCGGATATAACACCGTCTTTGAAATGCGGGGCCGCGCGCCGGATTATATTGCTCGCGCAACGTACAGGCCGGGCAACAGCACACGAACGACGTTTCTCGGCTCTGTCTTTGCGGGCCCCAAGCCTGCCCCCATCGCTGCCGGACATACCGATTCCTGGCAAACGATCGTCGATGTTGAGGCGCGGCAAACATGGACCCCGCGCTTCTCTCAGGTCATGCAGGCGAGTTCCTCCTGGGCAAGCAAAGATCAAGCCATCCAGGGCGCAACCTCCGCCACGCACGGCGCATCCTCGATAGCAACCTTTCATCTGGATAAGCAATTCGATCTGAACGCCCGCGGAGAATGGTTTTACGATGCGCACGGAGTGCATACCGGGGTTGCCGGACACTTTGGCGAAACCACGCTTGGCTTGAGCGTCATGCCAGCCAGGTGGATCACCTTCCGGCCGGAAGTGCGCGGAGATTTTTCCGGGCAGCCTTCATTCGGCCCGGTTGGCGCGGCAAACCATAGCAGAAATCAACTGACGGCGGCATTCGACGTGATCCTCAAGTTTTCAGCCATTCGGTAACCGGCAGGAATCTCAACCGCGTTGTTCACAGTCTGCATGTAAGACGAGGCGTAAGCGCAATGACCACATTATCCCTTCTTATCGGAGCCTTGTGCATCTTCGCAATCAGCTACCGCTACTATTCCGCATTTCTCGCCACCAAGGTACTGATGCTGGACGACAAGCGCGCCACGCCGGCGCACGTCTACGCAGACGGACACGACTTTTCGTCTGCTCCCAAGTGGGTGCTGTTTGGCCACCACTTCGCGGCGATAGCCGGAGCAGGGCCGCTGATCGGGCCGACGCTGGCCGCGCAATTCGGCTGGGCGCCCGGCTTTCTGTGGATCGTGCTGGGCGCGGTGCTGGGCGGTTGCGTTCACGATTTCACGGTGCTGGTTGCATCCCTCAGGCACAAGGGACGGTCGCTGGCGGATATTGCGTTGACTGAAATCGGACCCTTCGCGGGGATTGTCTGCATGTTCGCGGTGCTCTTCATCCTGTTGGTTACGCTGGGCGGACTGGGCATCGTGGTGGTGAACGCCATGTTCAACAGTCCATGGGCTGTTTTCACCATCGGCATGACGATTCCCATTGCCCTGATGATGGGCTGGTGGATGTTCAAAAGCGTTCCAGGAAAGGTCGTTGTCACAGGGCCATCCATTGCCGGTGTGGCCGCGCTTCTGGCCGCCGTGTTTGTGGGCCGCATCGTGGCCAACTCTTCGATGGCTGGAATGCTGACCTTTTCCGGGCACCAGATCACTATTATTCTGATGATCTATGGATTTATCGCCTCCGTGCTGCCGGTGTGGCTGCTGCTCGAGCCGAGAGATTATCTGTCGACTTATTTGAAGCTGGGCACCATCTCGCTGCTCATCATCGGCATCATCGTAGTTCATCCGCAGATGCAGTTCCCCGCCTTCTCCCAATTTGTTCACGGCGGCGGTCCGATCATTCATGGCAAGCTGTTTCCCTTTCTGTTCGTAACGATTGCCTGCGGCGCCATCTCCGGGTTTCACTCGCTGATTGCTTCCGGCACCACGCCCAAGATGCTGGATAAGGAAACCGACGCGCGCTTCATCGGTTATGGCGCAATGCTGGCGGAGGCCCTGGTTGCCGTGGTGGCGCTGATCGCGGCTTGCTCGCTTTATCCCGGCGACTACTATGCGATTAACGTTCCTCCCGCGGTCTTTGCCAACCTCGGCCTGCATACGGTCGATCTCCCCAGGTTATCGATGGAAACAAGCGAGAACCTCTTCGGGCGCACCGGCGGAGGCGTCTCTCTGGCAATCGGAATGGCGCACATTTTCCGCGGCCTGCCGTACATGGATAAGCTGGTGGGCTACTGGTATCACTACGCCATTTTATTTGAGGCGCTGTTTATCCTGTCCACGGTGGATGCCGGCACGCGCGCCGCGCGCTATGTCTTGCAGGAACTGCTGGGCAAGGCCTACAAGCCATTGGGTAATACAAAATCGGTTCCGGGTATGTTGATAGCCAGCGTGCTGGTGGTTGTGTCGTGGGGCTATCTGATCTATACAGGCTCAATCTCTACGATCTGGCCGCTTTTCGGCGTAGGCAATCAACTGCTGGCCACCATCGCGCTGGCGGTGACCACAACATTTCTCATCAACAACGGAAAGCAGAGATATGCATGGACAACGGCAATCCCCATGGTGTTCGTGGGCGTGACGACACTGGTTGCCGCGGTGCTTTCCATTACCACGATCTTTTGGCCGCTAGCGCATGTGCGGGGTTCGGAGTTGCAGGGCTATCTGGATGCCGCGCTGATGAGCCTCTTTGTGCTGGGAGTGATTCTTGTGGTCTCTGCCGCCATGCGCCGCTGCTGGGCCACTCTGCATGGAGCGCCGCTTCCGGTGGATGCCTTTGGCGCCGAGAAGCCGGCGGGAACAATCGTGAAGGGGGGGTGCTGCTAAAGCCTTTCATGCGGCTTGAACAGAAACAGCAGAGCGCGGATGGAAGAATGAACGATTGTCAACCACGCCGTGCGGCTGATGGGAAAGTAAGCTGGCTATCGGTTTCAAGGCCCTGTTGCGCCGCTATGCTTTATGCCTCGGCAGGGCCAGAACTTTCAGTTGTTTGCCCAGCCTGGCGAATTCCGGGTCAGCTGTCACCAGCGTTGCGCCGGTGCGCATCGCAAGTTCCGCGGCAAAGCAATCTGCCAAGCCAAGTTTGTAACGGGAGCGTAGTCCGGCTGCGGCCAAAGCCTGCTCAGTATCGGGCGACACAAACTCCACCAAGCTTTTGACTCGATGAATCGCGTTGCGCGCTTCCTCTAAGGTGGAGTATCTCGCGGAGATGTAAAGCACCTCCGCAAGGTTAACGACCGAGATGCGGAGCGATACCTGTTTCTTGTCCGCTTGATTGAGAAGTTCCCGAATTATGTTTGCGCCGTCCTGATTGTGGAAGAATCTCACCAATGCGTTCGCGTCAAGCACATAATCTTTCACAGCGCATCCTCTATCTCCGCATCCTCGCGTTCACGCTCTTTGCGCTTCTCCTCCATCCACCACGCCTCAATATCCTCCTTAACGTGACTCAAGCATCCTTGAAGAGCTAGCACTTCAGCTAGCGCCGTTGATTCCACTGTAAGTTTGCCATTTTCCTCGCCGAAAACCACTTTCGACCGAGGTCGAAGATTGTACTTAGTCCTCAACTCTACGGGAATCATCAATTGACCCTTTGAGCTGATGCTCCCCATCTGCCCCATATAGTCTTACCTCCAGGTAAGACATATTGTACGCCCGATGCACACCCAAACTCAAGCAACAACACAAACCAAACCCCGCCTGTTCTACACTGGTGGGTTCCATCCGGGCCTTTCCTGACCCCTGACCAGCCCCCACAGTGCAGCTCACCACTTTTCATGCCCAAACTGCCCCGGTCAAGCGCATTCCTGCTCCCAGATGCGCACCATCAGGTCGCCGCTCTCGTGGCGGAAGGACACCACCAGCGAGTCCTCGGTTTGCGCCACGGAGCAGAATCCCATAGCCTCCACGATGGACTCCGGAACGGTCATGGTACAGGGCCGGGGCAATGAGGACTTGATGACCCCGGCGATCATATTGGCAATCTCTTTGGTGGCATCCAAGGCATCGGCCTCGGCCACGGTCTCCACCGGCTGCATCATCATCGCCGCCGTTGCCTGGTAAGCCAGTCCCTCGCCCATCCGCACTTCAATGCGCCCCTTCCACACGCCACCCAGTGTGACGCAGCCATGCAGATGCCCGGCACTCAGGCAAAACTCCCCCGGCTCCGCCAGCGGATCAAGGGTCATGGCCAGCATCTGCTCCCAGAACTGGGCATTGGCCTTGATCACGGATTGTTCGTCGAGCTGAACCCGCATTTGCCGTTCTCCTGTCCGTGCAACTGCCAGCAATTCTAAAATGCTGTTTATCTTATCGGGTAATTCTCAGAACACGTTAAGGTATTGGCGGCGCGGGAGTGGCTCGGTGGTCATTGGAAACGCCTCATGAAATCGGCCGACCTTTCGGCTTGGCGAAACTCCTTGATTCCACATGCATTGAGCCGCACCCGTGCGCAATGCCGCGGAAAAATGAGCGCAGAAAACGGAATTTCGGGGAAATTCGTAGAATCTGTCCAATAACTCGGATTTGGGTGAAGGGTACGGGCTTTAGCCCGTACATCAAAGGCAGCAGTAGTTGTGGGCTTTAGCCCCTGAGGGAGGTTTTTAAGGCAGTTTGCTTTCCCTCGGCGGCCAAAGCCGGAAATCAAAATCGGCTCTCAACATACGGGCTGAAGCCCGTACCCTTCAATGCATAGTTATTGGACTGATTCGTAGGAGAACTCTACGCGGTAAGCCGTTCGAGCTCATCGGGCTTGGTAATGGTCAGGCTGGCGCCCTTGATGGTGATCCACTGGTCGCGGCGAAACTGGTTGAGCAGGCGGGTGACGGTCTCGCGCGAGGTGCCGGCCATATTGGCGATCTCTTCGTGAGTCAGGGCCATGGTGAAGCGGATTTCGTGCTTGCCGTTGCCCGAGGCGCGGCCCCAGTCCAGCAAGAGGCGCGCCAGCCGTCCCGCCGCCGAGCCGGAGAGAGCCAGCCGCTTGGCGTCATGGAAAACCGTCAGGTATTCGCCGGAGAGCGACTGCGCGGCGTGCATACTGGCGATGCCGTGGCGGGAGAGGAAGTCGACAAACTCCTGCTTGCGCACGGTTTTCACCTGGCAGGGCTCGATGGCCTCGGCCGTAACCTCATGGGGAACATTGGCCAGCACCGCACTCAGGCCCATTACGTCACCGGGGCCGGCGATCTTGAGGATCATGGTCTTGCCGTCGCGGGAAGTGGAAGAGATTTTTACCTGTCCATAACAGATTACAAAGACGTTGCGTGCCGGATCGCCCTCTGAAAACAGCTTGGCGCCGCGGGCATGGCTCATCATGATGCCGATGCCGTCGTAATCGGTGAGCGCCTCGGGTGTGAGATTGCAGAACATTCGCAAATGGCGATGCTCACAATTAATGCAATCTTCCGGAGGGTGGTGGGGATGAAAGGATGCCATAGTTCCGCTGCTGTGCAATTTGAAGTATAGCGCACTTCGGCGGAATGCAACGCAGGCAAGACAGGGATTTTGCGTCAATCTCCGGCCAGGGGAAGGTCCGGCAAGAAGACTGGTTCGGCCAAATTGTCGTCCTGCGGCCCGTTAAGCCGCGGAGTTTGCCCTTCCTGGCCTTGCCACGCGGTTGAAGCAGCAGGTGTTATAGGCGCGGGAAACCTCGCGGGCTAGTTCCTCCAGCAACCGCATCCGCAGGGGTGGAAAGCTCTGAAACGCCTGGTTGAGCGCTTCCATGGGCAGCATAAGGACCGATCCGGCGGATTGCGCGGCCAGCGTGTAGGTGTGATGCCTGTCGCCCAAGGTGGCAGCCAGCTCCACCAGTTCTCCGGCACGTGCCGGCCCCAGCGTCAGCCGCGACTCCAGCCGCTCAGCGCGGCGCAGAAACTGGCCCGTTATCACCAAATAGAGCCCCCGGCAGATCCCGGACTGGCGAAAGACAACCTCCCCGGCCTCAAAACTGAGGCATTGAGAGGCGCGGTTCAGCAACAGCCCAATGGCCGGAGGGCACTCCAGCAGCTCTGCCACGGGATGCGCCTGAACAGCTTCCACACGCTTGGATCTTGCCTCACGTTGCTTGGCGACCTCTCCCTCCGTCTCCGCCCCAGCACCGGTCCTGCGCCGAGTCGGAGCTGCAACCGGCCTGCCAGCCGCTTGCGGGCGAGCGCGTTTGGGAATGCGTGTTTGCGGGAGGCCAAATTTCATAGAAGACAAATCGCTCCAAATGCAACAAAAAAATTGGTTGGGCGGTCAGGAAATCTCTTGCCGCCTGCGCCTTTGCGTAAAAATCGAGGCCGCGCTTCCCGCGTCGGCCCTGGCTATCGGACCTCTGCGAATGCGCGAGCCTCCGGCTTATCTCCGGCTTGCGACCCCTCCGGCGGTACGCACAAAACCGGCACACGCGAGCGGGCCAGCAGGGCGAAGGCTGTGCCATGCGGCCCAGGTGTATCGCTGGCGCGCTTGGCGCCGGCCACCAGGATGCAGGGATGATTCTGCGCGATTCCCTCGACGATGGCGTCCACAGGATTGCCGTCCTTGACGATGCAGTGCACCGGAAACTTTCCGCCGGCCTGCATGCCAAACTCTTCCAGAGAGGCTCCGCATGGATTCAGAAAAGCCGAGGCCTCGGCCGCGGTGCGCGCATGCAGCACCAACAGGGGGCGCTCGAAGGTCTGCGCCAGCGAGCAGGCCGTGGCCGCCGCGGCAGATGCAGCCTCGTTGCGCTCGATGGCCAGCAGCACCGGTCCGCCCGGAGTAGGACGAAACTCACCCGCATTCCAATCCGCCGCCACCGCCAGCACCGGACACGGCGACAGCCGCACCAGTTGCTCGGCAATGACGCCTACAATCACCGGACCGGCACCCTCCATGCCCTTGGTGCCGATCACGATCAGCCCGGCCTCGTATTGCCGGACCACATCCAGAAGCATCTGCGCCACCGCGCCCTGGCGAATCTCCGAGTGGCTATGGATGCCCTCCCGGAGCAGGTCGCCGGACAATTTGTCCAGCACCGCGCGCGCCTCTTCGGTCAGCCCAGTCAAAACCTGGCCGGGAACCGTAACCACCTCGGCATATTCCATGGGATCAATGCCGTGGGCCAGCACAATCCGCGCGCCATAGGCAGTGGCCAGCTTGCGGGCATACTCCAGCGCGGCTTCCGACCGGCCGCTGAGGTCGGTGGCAACGACAATGGTCTTCAAGCCGCTTGCAAAGCTCATGGCTGCCTCCGGGGAATTGCCTGCTATCCGCCTATTGGACTTTGAGTCTGCGCTCCCGGCAGTGGCGTGGGCAGTGACACCATTCACCCCGCACTGTGACTCGGGTCACAAACGATGTCTTGGAGCCAGCGCCGAAAACCCGCAATATCGCCCCCTTTTCCGAACGGACTAAGACCCGTTTTTCATGCGCTCAGGATGGAACTCCGATTCCACTTCTTCCGTATCATCAGGTCATGGACTCTCCGAAGCGAGCAATAAACGCATTGCGGCCTCTTCTTCTCCTCGCCGGCCTTATGATGCCATTGGCCATGATGTCTTCGCAGGCTCAAACTCACGGCTGCCAGAATTCCGCTTTGACAGGGCACTGGCAAGGCGCAATGACTCGCGAAGGGGACGATGTCTCCGTTTTCTTTGACTTTGCCTGTGTCGATGGTGAACTGAGAGCCTCCTTTACCTCGATGCAACAGCGGGCAATGGAATATCCCTTCGATTCTGTTCAGTAGACCGGGGATCAGGTCGATCTGGTCCTGGGAGGAGATACCAGCTTTTCGGGTAAAGTCGATCATTCGGGACTCACGGGAAACTTCAAGGATGAAGACGGCGCCGGTACTTTCCGCCTGGAGCGCACCGCGGAAGCGCAGTTCCCTTATACGGCAACCGATGTCGTCTTCAAGAATGGAGATGTTACTCTTTCCAGCTCGATGTACATTCCTCGCGGCGGCGGGCTTCACCCCGCCATCGTCATGCTCCAGGGCTCGGGACCCGAGACCCGATGGGGCGCAAACCGCTTTTGGGCGGACTATTTCGGACGGCGAGGGATTGCAACTCTGATCTATGACAAGCGCGGCTCGGGCAAATCTACGGGCGATTGGAAGACCGTCGACTTTAATGCGCTTGCCGGTGATGCGCTCGCCGGAATCGATTTCCTCCTGCATCAAGCGGGAATCGATCCGAAGAAAATCGGGATTCATGGTCACAGCCAAGGTGCTTCCATTGCGCCGCTCGTAGCATCCCAATCAGACGCGGTCGCGTTCGTCTTGGCGGATGCGGCAAACGCGGTTCCCATGGGCCAGACGGAGATTTATAGCCAGCAATCCTTTATCAGCCACTCAGGCTTGAAGGGAGATGATCTTGCAAGTGCCGACAAATTCATTGAACGCTCAGTCCAGGCGGAGCGGACTGGAATCGGTCGTGACGATCTCATCAAGGAACATGAGGCTGCTCTACAGAGTGGGCAGGCTTGGGCAAAGGAGGTCGGCCCCCCGGCAGAAAACTCTTACTTTTGGAAGTTTTTTCCGATGATCGCAAACTACAATCCAGCGGACTACTGGAAACGCGTCCGTGTTCCTGTTCTGATTGTCGAGGCAGGTAAAGACGAGCGCATCCCGGTGGATTCGTCGGTCGCCGTGCTTCAGGAGATATTCAGAACAAACCGCAATCCAGATTACACGATCGTCGTATTCCCAAACGCTCCACACCCTCTCGTAGAGCGCCCCAATGCGGGTGTACCCTTCCGCTGGCCTCATATTACTCCCGGCTATGCGGATCTGCTCGCATCCTGGGTTTTGTACCGGGAATCCGGCAAGCACTGATTGCTGATATTTCGAAACGTTAGCTCGCGAAAAGCGCTGTTCGAGTCTGCCGCCGATATGGAACGGGCCAAAGTCAATATGGTGACTAATACATCATCCCGACAGCGAAAAGGTATACATCCGCAAGACAAATGCGTTAGCCTTTCTATGTCATGAAAAACAAAAAAATCCTCGCCTCTCAAGCGATTTTCTCCTTTGGGATCGCCTTCTTTCTCTCCATGCTCCTCGGTTGCGGCCTGATCGCCTCCGCACAGGCGCCCGCGCCGGAATCGCCGCAAATTGAGGCCAAGGCCCATGCTCTGCTGGCCAAACTCACTCTGGAGCAGAAGATCGCGTTGTTGGGCGGCGTGGACGGCATGTTCACGCAAGCCGTTCCGGCCATCGATCTGCCGCGCTTCAAGATGTCCGATGCTTCCGTGGGCATTCGCACCTGGGGACCGACTACCGCCTATGCCGGCGGCGTGGCGCTGGCCGCCACCTGGGATAAGGAGTTCGCCCACAAACTGGGTGAGAGCCTGGGCCGGGATGCCCGCGCCCGCAGTGTCCATATTCTGCTCGGCCCCGGCGTCAACATCGCACGCTCACCGCTGGCCGGCCGCAACTTCGAATATCTCTCCGAAGACCCCTTCCTGAATGCGGCTCTGGTGGTCCCGTACGTCGATGGCGTCCAGTCCCAGGGCGTGATCGCCACAGTGAAGCACTACGCGCTGAACAGTCAGGAGTACAACCGGCATAACGTGAGCGTGGACGTAGACGAGCGGACCATGCGCGAGATCTATCTGCCGGCCTTCGAGGCAGCCGTCACCCAGGCTCACGTGGACGCGGTGATGAATTCCTACAACCTGATCAACGGCGTTCACGCCACTCAGAACGAATTCCTGAACCTGAAGGTGCTCAAGGGCGAGTGGGGCTTCCAGGGGATTCTCATGTCGGACTGGTTCGCTACCTATGACGGCGTGGCGGCGGCCAACAACGGCCTGGACCTGGAAATGCCTTCCGCGGCCTTCATGAACGCCCAAGTTCTGCTGGCCGCGGTTAAAGCCGGTTCGGTGAAGGAAGCAACCATCGACGACAAGGTGCTGCGGCTGCTGAGGACCGCGCTGCGCTACGGCTTCCTCGACCGCCCGCAATTCGATCCGGCCGACTCGACTTATTCGGTGGCTGATCGCGCCATCGCCCTGGACGGCGCACGCGAGAGCCTGACCTTGCTGAAGAACGACGGCCACCTGCTGCCACTGGATGCGGCCAAGATTAAAACGATCGCCGTGATCGGCCCTGATGCATGGCCAGCGGTGATTGGCGGCGGCGGCTCTTCCGAGGCTCAGGCCTTCGAGCCGGTCAGCATCCTCACCGGCATCGCCAACCTCGCCGGACCCGGTGTGCGCGTGCTCTACGCCCGCGGCCTGCCCGATGAGAACGAGGTTTTTCAGAAGACCGTTTGGGCGGGCAGCGTGAAAGGGGAGACCTTTCCAAACGCCAAATTTTCCGGCACGGCCGAAGTGAACGCCCTGCAGGAAATTGCCAACTGGAAGCCCGCGCCGTGGGGGATTGATGACCCGCACCCGCGCAGCATCCGCTACACCGGCGTCTTCCAGGCGGAAAAGCCGGGCAAATATCTGATCCTGGCCGCTGCCTCCGGCTATGACGCCTTCAAGGTGCTGGTCAACGGTAAAGAGGCGCTTGCGCAGCCACACAACGAGGGCCAGGTTCCACTATCGACATCGCTCGAGCTCGCCGCCGGAGAAAGGCTGAATGTGGTAGCCGAATATCAGCCCCACGCTCCTGGCCTCCGATTCGGCTTAGGCATTGCGTATGAGCCGGAACTGATCTCTGCGGATACTAAGAAGTTTGCGGCCCTCGCGGATGTGGTTGTGGTCGCTGCCGGCTTCTCGCCCGCTACCGAGGGCGAGGGTCAGGACCGCACCTTCACGCTGCCCTGGGGACAGGACGCGCTGATCGAGGCCGTGGCCGCGGCCAATTCGCACACCATCGTCACCCTCACCGCTGGCGGCGGCGCTGACACACGGCGCTGGCTCAGCAAAGTTCCCGTGCTGCTCCACACGTACTATCCCGGCCAGGAGGGCGGTACGGCCGTCGCCGAAGTCCTCTTCGGCAAGCGCAATCCCGAGGGCAAGCTGCCGCTCAGCTTCGACCGCAGTTGGGAGGAGAATCCCTCTGCGCCGTACTACTATCCCATTCAGGGCGCGGATACCAAGCTGCACGTAACCGAGACCGGCCAGCCGCCAGTGGATTATGTCATTCCTCACGTGAAGTACGTGGACGGCCTGTTGGTCGGCTACCGATACTGGACCACCACCGGCAAGCACCCGCTCTTTCCCTTCGGCTTCGGGCTGAGCTACACCACTTTCAACTTCTCCAAGCTCGAAGTTCCAGCAACGGTTGCTTCCGGCGCGACCATCCCGGTCAGCTTCGACGTAACCAATACCGGAAGCGTGGCCGGAGCGGAAGTGGCGCAGCTTTACGTCTCCGATCCTTCAGCCAAAGTCAGCCGCCCGGAGCGCGAATTGAAGGGCTTTGAGAAGGTACGGCTGGCTCCCGGCGAAACAAAGCACGTGACTCTGAATTTAGATGCGCGCGCCTTCAGCTACTGGGACTCGACGGCTCACAAGTGGACCATCGATTCCGGCAAGTTCGTCATCCGCGTCGGCGACTCCAGCGAAAACACCCCACTGAGCGCGGACCTTACGCTGAATTAACAACGCTGCGAGTCAGTAGCTAAGAGGCCTTGCGAAATGCCAGGCGTTCGGTGCAACCGGCTCATCTCGGGCCGCCGCTTTCTGAGAAGCCATGTAAAAATACCTCGAACTTGTCCAGCGGCAGCGGACGGCTGATCAGGAACCCTTGGAAGGAGTAGCAGCCGAGACCGGCAAGGTAGCCCCGCTGTTCTTCGGTTTCCACGCCTTCGGCGATTACCGATATGCCCATGGCGCGGCTCAGCGAAAGAACGGTTTGCGCAATGGCCCCGCTGGTGTCGTCCACCAGCATATCGCGCACAAACGCCCGGTCAATCTTCAAGCGGTCCAGGGGCAGGCGCTTGAGGTAGGCCAAGGACGAATAGCCGGTGCCAAAGTCGTCCAGGGAGAATCTCAAGCCATGCGACTTGAGTTCGGTCATCTTGGCGATGATGTCCTCGATGTTGTCCACCAGCATGCTCTCGGTGAGTTCCAGCCGGAGGTTATCGGGGTTGGCGCCGGAGCGCCTGAGGGTTGCCAGCACCTGCTCGACAAACGATGGCTGGCGGAACTGCAGGGCGCTGATGTTGACTGCGACCGTAAGATGGGCTGTTTCCTTCCTGCCCGCCCACAACGCAATCTGCGCGCAGGCAGCCTCCAGCACCCAATCTCCTATGGGCAGAATCAGCCTGGTTTCCTCGGCCAGAGGGATGAAATCGTTGGGCTGCACGAGGCCTCGCATGGGATGCTTCCAGCGGATGAGGGCCTCGGCGCCCGTCAAGCGGCCGCGCTCCACCTGCGGCTGATAGTAAAGCAGGAATTGTTTTTCCTTGGTCGCCTGGCGCAGATCCTCCTCCAGCGCGGCGCGGGCGTTGACGGCAGCCTGCAAGGCGGGAGAGAAAAAACGCAGGTTGTTGCGCCCCGCCGCCTTGGCCTGATACAGGGCTATTTCAGCTTGTTGCAGGATCGCATCCGTGGAGTCTTGCCGGTCCCCGAAGACGACGATTCCGATGCTGGCCGTGGAGAGACATTCATGGTCTTCAAGCAGGCAAGGCTGGTCAATCGCAGTCAGAATTTTTTCTCCCACGGCCTTGGCATGGGCCGCGGCTTCCTCGGCAGTCTTGCTCAGGTCTTCAAGCACCACTACAAACTCATCGCCGCCCAGCCGGCAAACGGTGTCGGCTTCGTGGGTGCAGGCAAGGATGCGCCGCGCGACTTCCTGGAGCAGAATATCGCCGGCCTGGTGGCCGAGGGTGTCGTTCAAGGTCTTGAAATGATCCAGATCAATCAATAGCAGCGCTTGCGAACGGCTGTGTGGTGCGTCGGCGTCCAGAGGCTGGCGCAACCTCTCCATCAGATGCCGGCGGTTGGGCAGTCCGGTCAAAGGATCATAGAAAGCCAGGCTCCGGATGGTTTTCTCCGCTGTTTTGGCATCTGAGATATCACGGGTAACGGAAAGAAGGCAGGGAGCGCCGTCGATCTCGATCAGCGACGCCGATATCTGCCCCCAACCAATCTCCCCGCCCTTCTTTCTCAACTGGACTTCCAAGCCGCAAACACTGGAGTTCTGGCGCAACATTCTCATCATGGTCTGCCGGTCGCGGGCGTCCGCCCAGATTCCTACTTCCAGCGAGGTTCGTCCGATGATTTCTTCGCGCTTATAGCCTGACATATCGAGAAACGCCTGATTGCAGTCGATAAAATTGCCATTGTCAACCCGGTTGATATTGATGGCATCGAGGCTGGTCTGGAAGGCGGTGCGGTAGCGTTCCTCGCTCACTCGCAGCGCCTCGGCAGCCTCCTTGGCGGCGGTGATGTCCCGTACCACTAAAAGGAAGCAAGGAACCCCGTCCAGCTCAATCAGCGACCCCGAGACCAATACCCACAGCTTCTGTCCGTCCTTTCTGCGAAGCTGGAATTCCATATTCCGGCAGACGGATTCCCGGCGCAGCACCTCGACGAATCTCAGTCGATCCTGAGGATCCGGCCAAATCTGGAGTTCAAAAGAGCTTCGTCCAATGACTTCCTCCCGCTCGTATCCGAACAAGCTGAGGGATGCCTGATTGACATCGACGAATCTTCCATCCTCCAGGCCGCTGATGGTGATGGCGTCCTGGCTGGTCTGGAAGACGGTGCGGTAGCGCTCCTCGCTCTGCCGCAGCGCCTCGATAGCCGCCTTAGCCGTGGAGATGTCCCGAACGACGATCAGGAAGCTGGGAACGCCCTCCAGATCAATCCGCGACCCCGAAACCAGAACCCAAAACCGTTCCCCATTCTTCCTTTGAAGAATGAACTCCATATCCCGGATAACGGGTTCCTTGCGCAGCGCCTCGACCATCTTCAGCCGATCCTGAGGGTCCGCCCAGATGTTGAGTTCCAGGCTGGTTCGCCCAATCACTTCCTCGCGTTCGTATCCAAACATGCGCAGGTATTCCTGATTGACATCGACAATTCTTCCATCCTCCTGGTGGGTAACGGAAATGGCGTCGATGCTGATCTGGAAGACGGTTCGGTAGTGTTCTTCACTGACCCGCAACGCATTCATGGCCGCGGACAGCCGCTCCTCGGAAGCCTTGCTTTCAATCGGGGCTGAGAGATTGGCTTCTGCGTGTTTAAGCATTCAGGCCTTCCCTGACCTCGATGATCTAACGCCTCATCGATAAGAAACGCGCTTGTTGAGGGACACGGGATACGTCGAGCGTTGCCAACAGAAACCGTTAGCCGGGGGTCCCTCAAGACGCAGTTTCCCCACACAACTGGTATACCTCTTTCTTCGGGCATTCCCTGCAATAACTTTACGATGCTTATAAAAAACTTAGGAAAATCGTCTTCCGGGCCGAACCAGGCAAGCCGGGGAACCCGTCCCGGTTTTTCTCTCCTCAAAATCGCATGAATAAGGCTTAGCGGCGTCTGGAACCGGACATCACGTAAACCGGCGCCATTCCGCAGGGGAGATGGCGCCGGTTTATGGGATCGGATGGGAGGTAAAACTAAGCCTTGTCCAGCGGATGCTCGGCATAGTGCAGCAGCACGGCCACGGCGCAACTGGTAAGCCGCGTCTCGGCCGAATCCGCCCGACTGGTGAGGATGGTCGGCACGCGCGCGCCCAGCACGATGCCGGCCAACTGCGCTCCGCCCAGGTATTCCAGTTGCTTGGCCAGCATATTGCCGCTTTCCAGGTCCGGAACCACCAGGATGTCGGCCTGCCCGGTGACCGGCGAAACCAGCCCCTTGATCTTGGCCGCCTTCACGCTGACCGCGGTGTCAAAGGCCAGCGGACCGTCGAGGATGCCGCCGGTAATCTGGCCGCGGTCGGCCATCTTGCACAGCGCCGCGGCGTCCAGCGTGGACTTGATCTTGGTGTTGACCGTCTCCACGGCCGAAAGCAGCGCCACCTTGGGCTCGGGGATGCCCAGCGCGTGCGCCAGGTCGATGGCGTTTTGCACGATGTGGATCTTGTCCTCCAACTCCGGCTCGATGTTGATGGCCGCGTCGGTAATCAGCAGGGTGCGCGGATAGGCCGGCGTGTCCATCACAAAGACATGGCTGATGCGCCGCGAGGTGCGCAGCCCGGTGTCAGCCTTCATGGCCACCTTCATCAGCTCGTCGGTGTGCAGGCTGCCCTTCATCATGGCCTGCGCGCCGCCGGTGCGGCACATGGCCACGCTCAACTCGGCGGCCTTGCGCTCGCTGTCTGCATCGACAATGGGATAGGCGGAGATATCGAGGCCGATCTTTGCGGCCAGAGCCTTCATCGCGGCCTCGTCGCCGATCAGCGTAGGCTTGATAAGACCCTCTACCGCCGCTTCCACCGTGCCTCTGAGCGCCACGTCCGACAACGGCCAGCAGACCGCCGTGGTGATGGCCGGCAGCTTCTTGCAGCGAGCCAGAAACTTGTGAAAAACGTGGTAATCGGCGGGATGGCCGACCAACGGGTCAACGGCAACGGATTCAGCCAGTCCTGCAAGATCACTCATCGAGATACTCTCCCGGCCCGCGCAGCCGATGGCTGGCTAGCCTCACAGATTCATTCTCCTCCCGCAGCCTGTCTGTGCCTGTGCCAAGGGTCACAGTTCGGCGCTCTATACCGCATAGTGAAATGCATGAATCCCTCTTCCGCCCATCTGGTCCCGATTCCGAAACAAAAATATAATTGCCTCGAGTAACTACATTATGTAATTATATATTGTATGTAGGAGTTGTACATGCCCCACGCTATTGCCCGCACCAGGGAATCAACATTGAACCTGCGCCTTGATGCCGCGCTCAAGCAGGAGTTTGTGGCCGTGGTAGAGGCGGAAAACCGTCCTGCCGCCGAGGTCCTGCGCGCCCTGATGCGCGGCTATGTGGAAGATGCGCGCAAGCGCCGTTTTGCTACTGAGGCGCGCCGTCAGTCCCAGTTGATCGCCGCCTCAGAGGATGAGGCCGAGGTGATGCGCTGGATTCAGGACGTGAGCGCTCCCCCAGACGAATTCGACGGATTCGAACAGGGCGGCCCTGGAGGCAGCCTGTGAGACGCGGCGACCTGGTGACCGTGGCCATCTCCGGCGATTACGGCAAGCCGCGACCGGCGTTGGTGGCGCAGGCGGACGCATTCGACCGGCATCCTTCGGTGATTGTGCTGCCGCTGACCAGCGAGATGCACGACGCGCCGCTCTTCCGCGTGACGGTTGCGGCTAGCCGGGAAACAGGGCTGCGCAAAGCTTCCCAGATCATGGTGGACAAGGCGACAGCCGTGCCTCGCGTGAAACTCGGGGAGCGGATTGGCAAGGTGGACGGAGCAACGATGCGGGCCGTGGACAAAGCGTTGCGCGGATTTCTTGGGCTGTAGCCGTTCCTGCTCAGGAAACCTCTGATTAAGTCGATGTTTTGTGTCAGGGCACGACTTTACAGCTTGCGGAAAAATTCATTTGGAGTTGCGAGAAGTGTCAGGGCACGACTTTAGTCGTGCCGCAAAGACTGCAAAATAGTCGTGGGCTTTAGCCCCTGAGAGTCTGCTCGTTCAATCTGACCCAATTCCCGGCATCGACGCAGTTTCACAGCCGAAGAGGCGATGCGTTAGCCTTGTAGATGAAACGTGATCGTCGAGGCACTCCTGATGCGCCGTTACCTTGCCGTTTTCTCCTTGATTTTCTTGTGCGCCACAGCCGGCGCGTTTGCCCAAACCGCCCCCGCGCCCTCCTGCGTTGATCTGCGCCTGGTGCCTGCTCCGCGGGAGTGCTCCGCGGTCCAGGCAATTCCCATCGGCGGCATCGGTTTCTTGGTCACCGCGGAAAAAAATGCGGAGGATCAGTTTGCCGTCGAGGATCTGATTGAGGAGCGCCTGGGGAAAAGAACCGTGCGCCAGGACGCTCCCTACATCCGGCTGGAGCGGGCTGAGAGTGAGCCGGCCCAGGCGCTGCTGGCCGCAAACCACCTGAGCTTTGACCCGGCAATGCACGACGAGGGCTACATCCTTGTGCCCGACGGGCAGGGCGGCCTGGCGGTAATCGCCGAAACCTCCGCCGGCATCTTCTACGGCGCGCAGACCGTGAAGCAATTGATTCGCGGCAGCGGCAAGGATACGGTGCTCCTTGTTCCCACGCTGCGCGACTGGCCGGCAATGGCCCATCGCGGGCTCTCCGACGACTGGTCGCGCGGCCCGCTGCCCAACATGGAGTTTTTAAAGCGCGAGATTCGCACTCTGGCGGCCTACAAGATCAACATTTTCTCGCCTTACTTTGAGCACACCTTCGCCTATGATTCCTCTCCGGTCGCGGCCTTCCCCGGCGGCGCAATGACGCCCGACGAGGCTCGCGAGCTGGTGGCCTATGCCGCCCAGTACCACATCACCGTCATCCCCGAGCAGGAGTCCTTTGGCCACCTGCACCATCTGCTCAAGTTCGAGCAGTTCTCTTCCTTGGGCGAGACGCCGCACGGTTCAACGCTGGCCCCTGGGGCCCCCAGCGACAGGTCTTCGTCGCTGGGGTCAGCGTCAGGCGATGCGGCCACGCTGCCGCTGATCGGCAGTTGGTTCGGTGAGCTGGCTAAGGTCTTTCCCGCTCCTTACGCGCACATCGGCGCCGACGAAACCTTCGAGCTGGGCCTGGGCAAGACACGCGAGCAGGTGGAGAAGCAGGGGCTGGACGCGGTCTACATCGACTTCCTCAAGCAGATTCACGCGACGCTGGAGCCGAACCACAAGCGGCTCCTCTTCTGGGGCGACATCGCGGTTAAATCGCCGCAGCTTGTCAGCACCTTGCCCAAGGACATGATCGCAGTGCCCTGGGAGTACAGAGTCCGGCCGGATTACAAGCCGATCATCGAGCCGTTTACCAAGGCCGGGCTGGAAACCTGGGTCTCGCCTGGCGTCAGCAACTGGAGCCGCCTCTACCCCAACAACAACGACGCGCTGACCAACATTCGCGTCTTTGTACGCGACGGCCAGGCGCTGGGCGCGACCGGCGTGCTGAACACCGTGTGGAACGACGACGGCGAGGGCATCTTCGACCAGAACTGGTTTGGCGTGCTGTTTGGCGCGGCAGCCGGTTGGCAGCCGGGCGAAAGCTCGGAGGAAAACTTCGTTGCGTCCTTTGGCCAGGCGTTTCATGGCGATCCGACAGGCAAGATCAACCAGGCACATCGTGAGCTGATGGCCGCCCACGCCGCGTTCAAAGAAGTTGACCTGCACGATGCCCGAGACATTTACTTCTGGGTTGATCCCTACTCGCCGGAGGGAGAGCGCGTGGCAGCCAAGTTGCGGCCGCAGGAGAGCGCGTTGCGCCTGCACGCCGAGCGCGCCATTGCGTTGATCGCCGAAGCTCGGGCCGCGGCAAAGCAGGACAATCGCATTCTGGAAAATCTCGAAGCGCTGGACGCGATGGAGTTGGGCGCGCGCCGCATCGATTTTGTGGGCCTCAAATTTCAAGCGGCCGACGAATCCGTTGCGCTCTACAACCAGACGCGAGCCATAGCCGCGGACAAGAGCCGCAGGGACGAGGTCACGGCGAAGCTGCTGACCATTGGCGCGAACAACGGCCTGCTGGAAGACATTCGCGACGGCTACGCGCTGCTGGGCGGGCTTTACCGGCAGGCCTGGCTGCGCGACAACCGGCCTTATTGGCTGGAGAACAACCAGGCCCGCTACGACCGCTCCGCGCAACTGTGGGTTGGCCGCAGCGACAGTTGGAGCGTGGTGATGGAGCAGTGGTGGAGCACGCACACGCTGCCGCCGCCGGCCGAGGTTGGGCTGACCGAACAGACAGAAAAGTGAGATGCGCACTCTAGGGAAACTCTGATTAAGCCGAAATTTTGAAGGGTACGGGCTTTAGCCCGTACATAAATCCAGCAAAATCAACGTGGGCTTTAGCCCCTGAGGGAATGCAAACTCAATAGAAGCACTTGATCAGAGGTTCCCTAGCTCTCACGCCCGCCGCCGCAATGGTCTAGGCTATCTGCATGGATGACGCACGCTCTTCCGCAAGCCCGATGCTCTGTTTCAACCCAGACGAGTGCCAGCCCAAGCAGATTTACAAGCTGATGACCGGCATGATCGTGCCGCGCCCTGTGGCGTTGGTTTCGACCGTGAGCCGCGACGGCGTGGCGAATCTGGCGCCCTTCAGCTTCTTCTGCGGAGTCGGCTCCGTGCCGCCCACTGTGCTTTTCTGCCCGTCACTGCGCCCCAACGGACCGCCAGAGACTGGCCATTGGCCCGGTATGCGGAAAGACACGCTGCGCAACGTCGAGGAGACCCGTGAGTTCGTCATCAACGTGGTTAGCGAAGCCATCGCCGCTGCCGCCAACACCGCATCCGCCGAGGTTGCCTTCGGGGTGGACGAGTTTCCGCTCTCTGGGCTGACGCCGGTCGCAAGCGTTGCCGTCCGGCCGCCGCGCGTCGCCGAGTCGCCCGCGCAGATGGAGTGCAAGCTGCTTCAGGTCATCTACACCGGCCACGCGCCCGGCAGCGGCGTCATCGTGCTGGGCGAGGTGGTTCGCTTTCACATCCAGGAAAATCTCTTCGACGATTTCCGCATCGACCCTACCACCTTGGACGCCGTGGGCCGCATGGCCGGCAACACCTGGGTCCGCACGCGCGACCGAATCGAACTCATCAGGCCGAAGTGAAAAGACAGGGAATAGGGAATAGGGAATAGGGAATAGGGAATAGCCGGGTGCCCGCATTAACAAGAGCAGTGAATATGTACTAGAATTCCGTTTCATCGGCAATGTTGCAGCAAGGAAGGAGCGGTACATGCGCGCTTCGGAAAATATGAGATTAGGCAGAGAATTGTGGCAGGCGGCGCAGGTTATTGCGGCGGGGCTTCTGCTCCTGGCTGCGTCGCTGCGGGGTTACCGCGTTTATATTGCGAGGGGGCAGACGATGAATCTATCCAGTACCAGTTTCCAAGACGGACTCCAGATTCCGGCAAAGTTTACGTGTAGCGGAGCGGGCATCTCGCCGCAACTAGCCTGGACCGCGCCACCGGCAAAGACGGCAAGCCTGGCGCTGATCGTCACCGACCCGGACGCGCCTCGTGGAACCTGGGTTCACTGGGTGCTGTACAACCTGCCCGCCGCCGGGACGCGCGCGCTTCCCGAGGGACTGCCGGCGCTGGACCAGCTTCCGGACGGCGCACTCCAGGGCCGCAACGATTTCGGCAAAATCGGTTATGGTGGCCCTTGTCCTCCGCCAGGCTCGCCGCACCACTACGTCTTCACGCTCTATGCGCTGGATGCAAAGTTGAATCTGCCGGTGGGAGCGACGCGGGCGCAGGTCGAAGCCGCTATGCAGGGACACATCCTGGCAAGCGGCAGGCTGGTTGGAATGTTTCAGCGGTATGCAGCAAACCTCCTTCACGCCGCCGTCATCGCCTGCCCCTTGGCTTCGCGGCCCATCAGCGCGAGGCCAGCCAGCGTCAGCGCCACTATGATCACGGTCATTGCCAGCACCAGCGGGTAGTTGCCGGTGCGCTCGGCGATCAGCGCCTGCGCTTTGCCGTTCCATGAGGTGATGAGGCCGCCCAACTGGTAGGCGAGCCCCGGAGCCGTGGCGCGTACCGGAGCTGGCGACAACTCGGTGAGATAGGCCGGCACAACGCCCCACGCTCCCTGCACCATGAATTGCATCAGCACCGCGCCGATGCCCAGCGTGACGGCCGAGTGGCCATAGGCGTAAAGCGGAATCACCGGAATCGACAAGAGCGCCGCGACGACGATGGCCCGTTTGCGGCCCCACTTCTCCGAGAGCGCGCCGAAGGCGATGCCGCCGGCGATGGAGCCGATGCCGTACAACACGCCGATCAGGCCGACAATCTTGGGCGTGAGTTTGGCATAGGTGGCCAGGAAGGTGGGATACACATCCTGTGTGCCGTGCGAAAAGCTCATGAAGGCGGTCATCAGCAGGACAAGGAAGAGAAATGTGGGCAGAAAAGCCAGCAGGCGGGTCAGTTCTCCGGCCTTGAGTATCCTGGCGTCTCCGGCAGAACGCAAGAGGCGCTGCTTTTTCCCTTCCAGCCACACCGGCGACTCCTTCACCCGCGCCTGCACATAGAAGACCAGCAGGGCCGGCAGTGCGCTCAGAATGAACAGTCCTCGCCAGCCAATTCCAGGAACGTGCAGCCCCAATAGGGTAAAGCCATTAAAGAAAAGCGCGAAAGCGCCCGCGGCCAGAATGGAGCCCAGCGCGTAACCCTCCTGCAAAATTCCTGAGAAAACGCCGCGGCCTTCGGTGGGCAGCGTTTCAAAAGCCAGCGCCGCGCCCACGCCCCACTCGCCGCCCATGGCCAAGCCGAACAAGGCGCGCAAACACAAAAGCACGAAGAGCGAAGGCGCAAAGCCGCAGGCCAGCTCAATCACGGAAAAGCTCAAAATGTTCACCATCAGCACCGGCCGCCGGCCATAGCGGTCGGCCAGCACGCCGAATAGAACCGCGCCCACCGGCCGGAAGGCCTGCGTCAAAAATACCGCGCCCATTACCTCAGAATTCTGGGTGTGGAACTCCGTGGCGATGGCTTTGACGCAGAAGACCAACAGAAAAAAGTCGAGCGAATCCATGGTCCAGCCCAGAAATGCGGCCAGAAAGGTATGCCGCTGGGACCGGGTGAGTCGCCGGAAGTCGTTCAGAATGGGCATCTACGCGAGGATAGCAAGGAAACAGGGAACAGGGAATAGGGAATAGAACATACACTCCAATGCTGTTCTATTGGAACCAGACAACAATTGTTGCAACAAATCACAATCGATCAGCATCGAAATTTTACGAGGAGACTTCGCTCGGAAGTCACTCGCTATTTTTTGCGCATACGATAAGAGGCTTCCCACTCACCACCCAACAACGGCTTGACGGCCCTGCAATGAAAGGAAATTACGATGAAGCGTTTGGCAATTTTGTCTGGCATTCTGGCTTTGGCAGCTCCCCTGGCGCTGGCGCAAACCTCCGCCTGGTCCACCGATTCGGCCCACAGCACAGTCGTTTTCAGCATTCGCCACGGCGGCGTCTCCAACGTGCATGGCCGCTTCGGCGGGGTAAAAGGCACCCTGGTTTTCAACGACACGGATATCACCAAGTCCACCGTGACGGTCACCATCGACACCAGCACCGTGGACACCGGCGAGCCGGCTCGCGACACACATCTGAAGTCCGCGGCATTCTTTGATGTGGCCGCCTTCCCCACGGCAGCTTTTACCAGCTCCGGCGTGGCGAAGAACGGCAGCAAGCTGACGGTAAACGGCAACCTGACCCTGCACGGTGTGACCCTGCCCGTGTCGCTTGATGTGGAAGGCCCCAGCACGCCGGTCGAGGGCGCGATGGACCGCAAGCCGCACTCCGGTTTCACAGCCACCACCACTCTCAGCCGGACCGCCTACGGAATTGGAACCGGCTTCCCGGCAGCCGTGGTGGGCGACGAAGTCAAGCTGACCATCGAGCTGGAAATCATCAAGCAGTAAACGCAGCCGGACGCCTCTGCTCGGTGTGAAACACCATGGCGCGGGCTGCGATAATGGCTGCGTGCGTATGAAGACAAGGATGGCGCCGTTGGCAGGCGGCTTGGCCTGCTTGGCCTGCGCTCTCATCATGGCGGCTCCGCTTGCAGCCCAGCGGCCGGAGCGGCCCTCGCTGGCTGTCTCCGGCTACGTCATCGACGCCGAAATCGACACGGCCACGCACCATCTGACGGCCAAAGTGTTGGTCAGCTTTACGGCGCCGGATCATGCCGAAGCTGTCAGCTTCGGCCTCCACCCGGCGCTCAAGGTAAGCAAAATCTCCGACGAGGCCGGCGCGATGCTCACCGGCCAGCGCTCGGCAGACGGCGGCATCGGCATCGCTCCGGCCACGCCCTTTGTCCACGGGCAAGCCGTGCATTGGTCCTTCGAATATGAGGGCGTGATCACCGGCAACGACGACGGCCCAGTGGATGGCATCAAGCTGGCCGCCATTCAGGAACCCATCACCTACCTGCTCTACGCGTCGCGCTGGTTTCCCACAACTGGCTACATGACCAACCGCTTCACCGCGGAGATGCACATCCGTGTGCCGCAGGGGATGCAAGTCTTTTCGAGTGGCTCTCAAGGTGAGGCCAAGCCGGTCATTCTGGCCAACGGCAAGCCCGGCGACGAGTATGACTTCAACTGGGAGAAGCCCGGCTTTCCCGGCACGGTGATTGCCGGCCGCTACGTGGCCCCGGTCTCGTCCGGCCCCGGCAACGTGAAGGTCTATCTGACGGCGAGCCACCAACAATCGTCCAGCGATCTGGCACAAACCGCAGCCTGCGAGTACGACTTTTTCACCGCGAGCTTTGGCGCGGCCGAATCCAGCCGCTTGAATGTCGTCGAGTTGCCGGACGGCACGCTGACCTCCGTCTGGGCGCCGGAGCTGGCCGCGATTCCCAGCTCGCGCGTGGGCGACAAGAGCGGCATCCGCCTGCTGGCCAGCACCATCGCCCGTCAGTGGTGGGGCTCCGAGGTCAGCCCGCGCACCCTCAACGACGCCTGGATCACCAACGGCATGGCCCGCTACAGCGAGCTATTGTTTGTCGAAAACCAGAGCGGCAAAACCGCTCTGCAGACGGCCATTCAGGACGTGGCGGCCGGAGCCTTGGCCTACGACACCATTCCCCTGTCGAGCGCCGGCCGCATCGCGCCCTTCTCGCCCGAGTTCCAGTCGATGACCCTGGAAAAAGGCGCCATGATCTTCCACATGCTGCGCTGGGAGATCGGCGACAAAGCCTTCCTGGCCACGCTCAAGGGCGCGTTGAGCCAGTACGCCGGCAGCTCGATGCGCGCGGCTGACCTGGAAAAGGTGGCCGAAGCACAAAGCCAGCAGCCGTTGACCGCCTTCTTTGCGCAATGGTTAGACGGCACCGGCGCGCCGCAGTTCACGAACAAGTACGCCATCTACCGGCTGGGCAACAACAAGGGCTTCCGCGTGATCGGCGAAATCGAGCAGGACCTTGACCTCTTCCGTATGCCGGTGGAGCTGAGCGTGGAAACCGAAGGCAAGACTGAAACGAAAAAAATCGAGGTGGTGGGCGCCAGCACGCCGTTTTCCGTGGACACCTTCGGTCGTCCCCGCCGCATCATCATCGACCCGCAGGGCTGGGTGCTCAAGTCCACCCCCGAGTTGCAACTGCGCGTCCATATCCTCAAAGGCCAGCAACTGGCGGCCCAGGGTGATCTGCCCGGCGCGCTGGCCGAGTACCAGAAGGCCCTGGAAATCAACTCGCAGAGTTCGCTCGTCAACTTCCGCATCGGCGAAGTGCTCTTCACGCAGCGCAACTATCAAGCCAGCGTCAACGCCTACCGGGATGCTCTCAGCGGCGACGGCGAGCCGCGCTGGACCGAGGTTTGGAGCCATATTGCGCTGGGCAAGATCTTCGACCTCACCGGCCAGCGCGACCGCGCTGTCAATGAGTATCGCCTGGCGGCGCAGACCAACGACAATAGCCAGGGCGCGGTCAACGAAGCCCGGCAAGGTCTGCAAAAGCCCTACACGCGGCCCGAAAGCGAGTAGAGGCCGGCCGAATCGCCGGGCAGAGTTTGCCAATATAAGAGACATACAGTTACACAATCAACCGCAAAAAGTCGCACTTTGCCCCATATGAGATTATGGTAACGCCTGTTTTATCAATATATTGAGAGTAGTCATTAAATTGCTAATTAAGCGTGGACATTGAACTGCGTTCGTGACATAGTATCTGTATATCCCCCAACTGTCGTGGCTTCTCTTAGCGGCTCCAGCCAGCGATAGGTGTGCGTATCCGCCCGCTACGAGGAGGATTCCTGCTATGACAGCATTCCTAAATTTCAGTTCTGTTGCCGCAAAGAGTTCGTGCTGCCGGATGGTTGGCCTTTTGATCGCTTTTGTCAGCATCACTCTTCTGGGAGCATCCCGCCCTGCCTACGCCGGAACCCTGATCTACGAAGGCACCTACTCTACCGGCAGCACTTACTATGCCTACGAGAATTCCGGGACACAGATCGAAACGGCCATAATATCGATGGCGCCATTTCAAGCACAATTTTCACACCCGAATGACTATATCATCATCAATGCCATCACGCCCGAGGGATTCACGTCTGTCAACGGCGACGTGGACGATGTAGCAACGAGCTTGCAATACATCAGCGGCACGGCCACACTCGGCTCGACGCATCTTTCCAAAACCGGCAGCGATACTGTCACGCTCTCGTGGCTCCCTGTCGATCTCAGCGGCATTAACGATGGAGACTCTGGTTTGTGGCTGGGCACATTCGAAGTCGATTTCACATTCTACGGATATCCCAGTGGATACCCCGGCACATTTGGCCCTTATCCTGAAATGTACGAAGATATCACGTTCGATGCCCAGGTCAATGACACTCCCGAGCCGGGCAGCCTGCTTCTCTTCGGCACCGGCCTTCTGGGGATGGCCGGGTTGTTGCGGCACAAGCTCCGCCGGGGCTGACGGCGCAGCTACCTTCAGATCGGGTCCGACCTCTCTCGCTTTTCTACTGCAACGCAAAACGGCCAGCCCAGGGGCTGGCCATTTATTATCTGGAAGGCTGCATTCCCAAGCTGGCCAAATCGCCGCGCAGAGTTTGCGAAGGAGAGAGAAATTTATCCACAATCAGCCGCGAAAAGTTGCAATTTGCCCAGTAAGCGATTACGGTAACGTCTGCTTTATTAATATGTTAAGAGTGGGCCTTAAATTTCTATAATTTTGTGTTGACATTGAATTGAATTCGTGAATATAGTATTTGCGTGTCGGCAGGTGACTGTCGCGGCTGCTTAGAGTGAATTAGTCCGCGTCAGGTGTAGATTGAACCCGTCCGCTTATTAGAGGTTTTCGCCAGGAAACCTCGCTGAATCTCATTACGGCGGCCGCCAAGTATCCCCGCTTCCGAATGGTTGGCCTGTTTTCCCTTAAGCCTTGAACACCACGGAAGATTTCAGCAAAAGGAGAAATTCTTCCGCGGATCAATTCCTCCGTTCGCCTATGGCACGCCATCTCCAGGGCGAACCGTTGCATCCGATGGCAACTGTCGCGGCTGTTCAATAGCGGCACCAGTCAGCGACAGGCGTAATGAATCCGTCCGCTACATGAGGATTCCCAAAATGACAACATCCCCGAATCTCTGTTCTGTAGCCGCCAAGATTTCCCGCTTCCGAATGGCTGGCCTGTTGATCCCAATCATGCATGTAAGTTTGCTCGTCGCTGTCGCCGCGCTACTCTCGTTGTTTGTAAGTGAAGCTCGAGCCGACCCTGTGACGATCAGCGGACCCTGCGGAATCCTTGCAAGCCCCAGTTCTCCGGCAACGATGGCCGGCTGTGTCCTTGCCAACGGCACGGTCATTGGCCCCCAGGGTGGGGATGCGACCGTGACGTCGACCTCGTTCTTAACGCACATCTCGCCGGTTTACATGAATACGAACGGGAATGACACCAATACGTGGATAACCAATTCCAACGGAGCTCCGACGACCTTCGCGACCAGCTACATTGAGCTTGACGGGTTCATCAATCTTTTCACTGCGGCGTCCAAGGTCAACCTTACCCTGACTGGCGTTGCCGGCGGTGTGACCCTTATAACCACTGAAAACTTCACCACTGCCGGATATAGCATCAATGGCGGACCGCTTATCCCTGTCAGCAACTGCACCAGCACTCCCTGCGGCGAGACGGTTTTTGCGAATACGACCGGGGGTGGCGGCGTAGCTGGGCCGATTACCGAGACGCTGACGGTAGCCATCACAGGCGGGGGCAGGTACACGGTAAACGGCAGCAACGAATTCGCCGGTACCCCCGAACCCAGCAGCCTTTACCTTTTCGGCTCCGGGCTTCTTGGCCTAGCCGGTATAGTGCGGCGCAAGCTACGCCGGAGCTAGAGGCGCAACTTCCTTCAGGATGGGTCCGCCATCTTTCGATTTTTCTGTTGTCATGCAAAACGGCCAGCCCTCGGGCTGGCCGTTGCTGTTGCAGAAAAGAATCCGCTTACTTGCCCACAATCTTCTGCGCCGTCAAATCCTCATCCTCGTCCGTACGGATGATTTTGTTATGCAGGCAATAGAGGGCCAGCTCCAGCCGGTCGCTGACGCCCAGCTTGTCGTAGATCTTGCGCAGATAATTCTTGATCACCTGCTCGGTGGTCCCTAGCTGGTAGGCGATCTCCTTGTTGCGCTTGCCCTGGGTGATGCAGGTAATAATGGCCATCTCCTTGGGCGAAAGCTTGGGTTGTACGCGCGGGTTGACCAGGGCGGAGGCCTGGACGCGATAAGCCTCGATCACCCAGTTGACCGACTGGTTGTCGATCCAGGTTTCGCCAGCCGCGATGCGGCGCACACAGCGCACCAGCAGGTCGGGCGAGATGGAGCGGCTGACGATGCCGCGAACCCCGCGCCGGTACAGCTCCACAGTCTGGTTTTCCTCGCTGGCCACGGCCTGAACAATCAGCTTCACATCGGGAGCGACGCGCAGCAGGTCAGGGATGACGTTAGCCGCGCCAACCAGCAGGCTGCCTTCCAGGAGAACGACGTCGGTGGGATAGCGCTCAATGGCCGCGCGAAGATTCTCCAGCGAATCGGCCTGGGCCACGACGCGAAGATCGTCTTCCAGCGCGAAAACCTTGCGAATGCCCACGCGGTAGATCGCCTGGGAGTCCGCAAGAATCACCCGGATGGTCCCCGGCTGAATCGGAGCGTCGTGGATTTCACTTTCTGCGGTATCGTCCAAAAAATCCATAATGAGTTCTTACCATGAAAAGTGGTTGTCGCCAGGTCGCTACGGCTGTCACTGCTCGGCGAACTGATATTCGTCGATGGTGGAGGCAGCCAGATAGTTACTTTGGTTCCTCGTGCAGCGTACCACACGTCCCTGACAATTAACCAGAACATCGTGAGGGGTACCCAGAACTTCACCGGGCATACGCAGGGAAAAACGGATCTCCAGACCTGCCTTGACCGGGCTGGCCAGCTCAAAAACCACCCCGCTGGCGGATACATTCCGGGTAATAGCGGCAATCTCTCCCTTGTCGGACGCCAACATCACGGGCAGCGCCAGCGGAAAACGCACCGCACAACGCACTTCCTGCCGCTGAAAGGCCGGCTGGGGACCTGCAGACGAGAGCGGTAAAGCGGATTTCGAAGCATTCATAAGCGCCATCCCAAGCCCAGAAAGAGCCATATTCACTCTACCTTAGATTTCCCTTAACTCCAATGGCACCAAAGTTTCCAACAAGGTAACTGCTGATTATCAGGCGCATAATTTATCGCATTCGGCGCTATGTGCGCCACGGAAATTCTCGCATCATAGTACCATTCTGATGCGTATTAGCCCATCACGCATCATATAATAATTCTGATGCGCTCGGCGGAGTTTTCCGTTGACCGTCGCGCAACGCAGCATTGGCCAGTTGCATGGGAGGATTGCGATGAGAACCACTCTCGACATAAGGGACGACCTCTTGGATCAGGTGAAGGAGTACGCCGCTGCGAGGTCCATCAGTAACGGCGCCGCGGCTTCGGATATTCTTGAGCGCGGCCTCAATGCCGAGGTGCCGACGAAGTGGGAGAACGGCATTCTGATCTTTTCGCCTGGGCCGGACTCAGAGATGATCACGCTCGAGAAGGCGCTGGCGCTGAAGGATGCAATGGAGAGTGAGCTGCCGTGAGTATCGCTTTGCTGGATGTGAACGCTCTGCTCGCTCTCCTGTGGGAAAATCACGCGTTTCATGCGCGCATGGCGCAATGGTTCTCGAGCAATGAAAATCGGGGCTGGGCCACCTGCCCGATTACCGAGCAGGGATTTGTGCGCATTGTCAGCAATGCCGCGTATATGAATCCCGCGCCAGGAATTCGCTCAGCGCTCGACTTGCTGCAGAAGACAACCGAATCGAGCAGAAATCACCAGTTCTGGTCCGATGACCTTCCCCTCTCCGCGCTCAGTGCATCGATTCGGCGCCGCTTGCTCGGCCCTAAGCAGATCACTGACGCCTACCTGCTGGCTCTTGCCTTCCACCACAAGGCGAATCTGGTCACATTCGATCGCAGGATGGAGACGCTGGCTCCAGAGGGAAGCGCGGAGCGGGAAGCGCTGGTGATTCTGCGGCCGTGAGGCGCGGAAATTTACCTATCGAAGGAAGTCGCAGCGCCCTGTTCCTGCGTAGTCTTAAAACGCGATGCAGGTATCGCAGGCGGACTGAACTGGAAAGAACCCGGGGCAGAGGAGTAACGTAAACTGTTGCCGGTGTTTTAGGAGGATGACGTGGAATACCGCGTATTAACTGTGAACCGGGAGTTCGGCAGCGGCGGCGGGCGCATCGCGCAAACCATTGCCGAGTGGCTCGGCTGGAAGTTGCTGGATCGTGACATCATCGACGCCATCGCCTACGCGGCCCACGTGGATTCGAGCGTGGTGCGGCCTTACGACGAGCACGTGGTTTCCTGGCTGCGGCGCATCAACCAGCAGGCCATGCGCTCGGCTGCCCTGGCCGCCGGCATCGAACTGGGCGAGGGCTCTGTATTCGACGCCGAGGAGATCGTGAAAATCTCGCAGAAGATCATCGAGAAAGCCTGGACCGACGGAAACTGCGTGATCGTGGGCCGCGGTTCGCAGTGCGTGCTGCAACACAAGCCCGGCGTTTACCATGTCTTCGTCTACGCTCCGTTGAAAGAGCGCATCCTGCGCCTGCGCAGCCGGCTGGAAAAGGGCGCCGACCCAGAGCAGCGCCTTCGCACCGTGGATGGCGAACGCGCCAAATACCTCCAACAGTACTGGGGAAAGAGCTGGTGCAATCCCCACCTCTACGACCTGATGATCAGCTCGCACGCCGACGAGGACGCCACCGCGCGCGCCATTCTCTATGCCATGACCGGGAAATGCAGGGAATAGGGACTAGGGATTAGGAAAAGCGACCCTCCAGCTTTCGCAATCTTCGCAATGACTTGCTTGCTGGTTGTTCCGCTGCTTTCTATTCCCTATTCCCTAGTCCCTAGTCCCTATTCCCTGTTCCATCAGTCTCTCTTCACATCCCAATCAAAACTCAGTCCGGCAATCAGCGCATTGAGCTTCTCCACCGCGGCGTTCTTCTGCTGCTCCAGTTCGATGGTCTGCTTGCGCGCGGCCTGCAACTGGTCCTCGGCGCTGTTCAGCTCCTCCACAAAGCGCTTGGCGGCGTCGTTGCCCTTCAGTGCGGTCAGGTTTTCGCGGTCGCGCGCCTCGTCGGCGGCCAGCGTTTTCTCTTTCTGCTCGAGCTCATAAATTTTGAAGTTCAATCCGCTGAGCACGGTCTCGGCATCGATGAGCGGCCGCAGCTTTTCCTCGACGGACGGAACGAGCTTGACAACCGAAATCAGAAACGCGGTGCGATCATCCCCCGGATTGATGCGGACGGTTTCCGAGAGCAAGGCGCGCTCACGGACGTGCAGATCGGCGGACTCATGCGGCTTGACCGCCACGCGGAAGCGATAAGCCGTGGCCGTGGTCTCCGCCGGTTTTGTTTCGGACTCCAGCTCGGCGTTGGGGCGGCGGGCATGCTCAATGAGCACCTCGCGCGCATCGTCGCCGGTATTATTCACGGTGTAGTCGCTCTCGGTGACCTGGCTGATTTGCTGCACCAGCACACCATCATGCATTGCGATGCGGCGCAGCGTGCTGGTCTCGGCAGGCGCAGTGCGGCGCACCTTCACCGCCTGGTCGGCAGCATAAGAGAGCAGTCGTTTTTCGCCGGGATGAATGGGGTCGAGCAGGCCCTCGCCGGCAAATTCGCCGCTCTCGAAGATTGAAAAGCTGCCGGAGTCCAGCGTCAGCTTCGATTTGTTTTCCAGCCACACTGCGCGCATGGGCGTGGGCTGCCGCTCGCTCCATAGCGTCACGTGCATCGCGGGAAGTTCCTGCTGAAGGATGGGCACCATCGCCGACTCGTTTTTATGAATCGTGACCGGCTGCGTCAACGCGTACTCGAAGAAGTCGTCAAAGGCGTTGATGGAGACGTCGCCCTCTTTGTACGCGTCGCTGACGCGGTCTATCTTCAGGCTTACGTTCTCGGAATATCTGTCGCTTTTTCCAGCTATATCGGCGCTGTTTGACGAAACACCAGCTCCAAAGTTCGATCCCGCCACGCCGTAGCTGTTTCCGGAGCCGATACCGTGCCCGGACGGCGCTTTCATTTTGGCTGCCATCCTTGGAATGCGCGTTGGCGCGGTCAGCTGGTTATTCATCATCTCCGGCGACGGTGGTGGTGGCGGCGCTGGCATCTCCGCCGCCTCATGCGTCTGCGGCGTTAACTGCTCCTCGGTAGCAATCGGAATCTCCACCCGCTTTGTGTAGATGGGCTGCGAGAGCGGCTGGATGAAGCTCTGCGGCGCTCCGGCGACCAGCGACAACTGCACGTTGTCCCAGTCCGCGCCCACGGTGTTATCCACCACCGCCCAGCCCTGCATCGTCGCGTTGCCGTTCGGCGTGCGCGGAAAAACGATGCGGTAGGTGGACTTCCAGACCGGAACCTCGCTGATGTAGCTCACACGCAGCTCGCGCTGGCCTACTCCAACCGCGTCAAGAGTAAGGTGCCGCAGGCCGGTTGAGTGTGTTGTCGAGAGCAGCTCCAGATAGCGGTCGAGCTGGCCTTGAAGATTCGCATCCAGCGGGCGCACGCTCAGCGTTGGCGTCAGCTCGATGACCCGCACCGCGCCTGACGTGGCAACCAGCGTCAGATAAAACTTGTCGATCGTTTTGTCGGCATCGCTGCCGCCCACATTTTCGGTGCGCGACTCGATGGAGAGCAGACGGCCCGTGATCGCGCCCCCCGGCCCTCCCGTAACCTCGACCCGTTGCCCGCGCAGCGCCTGGAAAAGCTCGGTTGAAGTGGGGTCGTCGGTCATGCCCAGGGAGAGCGTTTTAAGCTGCTCGGCCAGCGGCGTGGTGGAGTTGTAGTTGACCCCGGCAATTCGCCCTCCGCCCTCGTCGAGCGCGGTGAGCGACTGCAAAACGTCATTCAACTGCGGCGAGGTGAAATCGATGGCCACGCGCTGGTTGCCGGTGACCGATCCGGCGTGCTCGAAGTAGCCCACACCGTTTTTGTAGAGCACCACCTTGCGGACGGGCAGGTCTTTCACCACTCCCTGCGGCACCTGCGGTGCGGCCAACTTGGGCTTGGCTGCGGACCCGGCCGGCGACTGCGCGGCAAGGGTCACAGTGAAGGCGGCAAGACATAAGACGGCAAGAATTCGGCGCACAAATCCTCCTTGGACCAACTAGAAACTCTACTCCTTTGGACCCCGGCGAAGGCAAAATGGTTCCCGTGAACCGGAAAAATCGCCGCTGTCCACTCCCTTTGAACGGAGCAGGGGCGAAATCTTGCGCGATCCGCCGCAAATGATTCTGAAAAAACGCGTATCGGCAAAAATCTGTTCTGGACCCAGGGCCATCGCATTTGAAATTCGATCCCGATGAAGGATGCGACTTCCGCGTCACAAAATTGAGAGGCGAGACACGCGGAATCCCGCGTTTGGGTTTCGCCCTTTGTGTGTCCTTTGTTCGCCCTTTCTGATTTGTTATGTTGTTGATCTCATGATGGTTACCGGATTTGGTTTTTTGGTCCAAAAGGCGAAGATGGGATAAACTTTTGTTGCATTTTACGCCTTCCGGAGATCTAACTCATGGTTATTGAATGCGTTGCGGATGCGGCGGAGGAGAAATGATGTGTTTTTAAGGTGTCAGCGGTCGGTTGTCAAAGATCGGGAGCGGCATTGCCTTTTGATTGCTTTGATTGTGCGCCGGAGAGGGGTAATTTTCTGCAACGACAGTTCTCAGTTCTCAGTTCTCAGCCGTCAGCCGTCAGCCGTCAGGGAATCGTCTCCCAGGTCCCCAACTGCGAGGGACCTGGGGCACCCGCAATGTTCTCCCATAAAGGCGAAGGCCCGCGATGACTTTGCGGCACCTTATGCACGGGCTGAAGTCCGTACCCTGCAACGATTCAAATGCGATTGCCCTGCCCTTTGCCGCCAAAGGTGTGGGGACGCCCCGCCGTAGGAGCACAATAGAGGGTTGGGAATCATTGCCATAAGGCCACAAGCCTGAATGGCTGACAGAGGGAGGCGGACACATGAACGGGAGCCAGATCAAGGTTGTTGCGTTGAACGGCAGCGCCCGCAAGGGCGGAAACACGGCCATCCTGCTGCGCTGCGTGCTCAAGGAACTGGAAAACGAAGGGATTGAAACCGAGCTGATTGAGCTGAGCGGGGCGAAGATTCACGGCTGCCTGGCCTGCGGCGAGTGTTCCAAAAACAAGGACCGGCGGTGCGCGCAAAAGGGCGACATGGGCAATGCCCTGATCGACAAGATGGCGGAGGCGGACGGCATTCTGCTCGGCTCGCCGACCTATGTGGCCGACATCACGCCGGAGATCAAAGCCCTGATGGACCGCGCCTGCCTGGTTTCCAAGGCCAACGGCGGCCTCTTCCGGCGCAAGGTGGGCGCTGCCGTGGTGGCGGTGCGTCGCGCCGGGGCAATACACGCCTTTGACGCCCTGAACCACTTCTTCCTGATCAGCGAGATGATCATCCCCGGCTCGTCCTACTGGAACATCGGCATTGGCCGCGAGATCGGCGACGTGGAGCGGGACGAAGAGGGCATGCAAACCATGAAAACCCTGGGCCAGAACATGGCGTGGCTGCTGAAGAAGATCAACGGCTAGTGTCCTGAGTCATAATACGCAGCACAAAAATTGCTGTCATCCTGAGCGAACGGGGCCCCAGGCGTACTCTTCAGCCTGGGGGTGGTGAGTCGAAAGCCTGCCCTGAGCGTAGTCGAACGGGGATCTGCGGTTGTTCTTCAGTGAACTTCTGACTCACAACACTAGCAGGTGAGCAATACAAGGCATACTGTCCGCCTATGTCGAATGAGATTATCCTGAGTAGCGCTAGCTGCCTCACAGCGGCCGCGCGCCACGCTTGAAACAGGAGAAATCCATGGAACCGACCAAAACCGATCCTGCAGTTGCAAACGATGTTCTGCATCTGGGCGGGAGCAAGCTGACCCCTGAAGAGATTGCCAAGGCTCTGGCCCACCACAAGCACCACCATAGCGGCGACCAGCCGCAGCAGGCCGCAGCCAAGGCGGGCGGCAAAAAGGGCAAACCCGGCAAATAGCGCTCCGGGAATCCAGGGCCTTTGCGTTTCCGGGACGATGGCCCAGAATTCAGCCTGTGCTGCCCCTAGGCCATGGCTGTGCTTTGTTGCCTCGTCCCGCCCGAAGGACAGGCAATTTGCGCCAACCGCCCACTATCGGCGATACTTAGGTGTTGTGTCTTGCGCGGCTGGACGAGTCCGTCTGGCCCACATCTGGCCGGAATGTCCATATCTGCCGGGTAAGACCCCCAAGAATCGCAACAGAGCACTGGAATCTGAAAGGAACCTTATCGCCGTGGTAATGATTCGTTTAGCGCGTTTTGGCGCACCCAAGCAGCCCTACTACCGCATCGTGGTCATCGAGAAGGACCGCGCCCGCAATGGCCGTTCCATCGAGGTCGTCGGCACCTACAACCCCCGCACCGAGCCGGCCACGATCAATCTGAAGCACGAGCGCATCGCCTACTGGCGCAGCGTGGGCGCGCAGATGTCGCCCAGGGTCGAAAAGCTGGTGGCCAAGACCCCGGCGCCCGTAGCCGAAACAGCCGCAGCCTGATTGATTGGCTCCCTCCCCCTGACGACGCGCGCGGGCTTCCCCGAGCCTGCGCGTATTTTATTTGCTGACGGAGAGGGGTGCGAACTGATACTATGCGCCCACCGAGCTATGTGGTTCATTTCAGGTCGCCAAATCCTGGCGGCTAATTCCGAACGCACTGGCCAGGAGTAAGTGCATGTCCCCAAATGCTATGGTGGAAGTGGAAGAACTGGTACGGGAGATTGCCCGGGCCTTGGTGGATGAACCGTCAGCCGTTGAAGTGGAGAGTGTGGGCCGCGAGGAAACCACGGTTCTCAAGCTCCGCGTGGCGCCGCAGGACGTGGGCAAGATGATCGGCAAGCAAGGGCGCACCGCCCGTTCGGTACGCACCATACTGGGCGCCGTCAGCATGAAGATGCATCACCGCTACACGCTCGACATCCTGGAAGAGGACGAGCCCTGAGTGGTCTTTTGCCGATGCATCCGACCCTCTTCGGGAGGCAGCAATGACCATGCCTGAAGACTGGGTCTGGCTGGCGCGCATTCGCCACACTCAGGGGCGCAAAGGCGAGGTCTACGCCGACATTCTCACCGATTTCCCGGAAAAATTTGCCGAACGAAAGCGGCTCTGGCTGCTGCCGGATTCTGCTGCCGATTCTCGTTCTCGCCAAAGCACGGCTTCAGTCAAGCACGACGTGTCAGGGCACGACTTCTCCGGGGTCCCCATCGACAGGTCTTCGTCGATGGGGTGGGAGTTCAGTCGTGCCGCAAAGGCCGCCACTACGACGCGGGCTTTAGCCCCTGCGGGAAATGCAACTCCCCGCGAGGTCGAGCTTCTCGCCCACTGGCTGCACAAGGGCGGCATCGTGCTGCACTTTGCCGGAGTGGACTCGATCTCGGCGGCCGAAACGCTCAAGGGGCTGACCGTGGCCATTCCCCGCTCCGCGCGGGCCGCTCTGGCCGAGGACGAGGTTTACACCGGCGACCTGATCGGCTGCGCGCTGATTGACGTGGCAGGAAATGAGCCGGTGACCGTCGGCGAAATCGAGAGCGTGGACCGGACGGCCGGCGCGGTGGCGCTGCTGGTGGTGCGCGGAGCCTCGGGCGAGGTTCTCATCCCCTTCGCCAAAAGCTTCTTGAAGAAAATCGACCTTAAAGCGAAGCGCGTTGAAATGGCCCTGCCCGCGGGGTTGGTTGAGCTGAATACGCCGGGGAAGGCCTGATTCGTTCATGGCTTTTATGGGATGGGCTTGCTCCCGGTTCTGCGTGATCTCATCGCAGGTTTCCTGGAATAAGACATCCTGTCCGTACTTCCGACGAATATCCTGAGGCATTCAGCGAAACGGGCCCAGCGCACTGGACCCGCTCTCAAGTATTCGCTCTGATGCTAGTACTACGCTCGCCTCGACATCCAGCCGATCGCTGCTCCAGCCGCAATGCCTATCGCGAATGTCGCCGCAACTGTTTCAATTGGATGCCGTTGTACGCGCCTTTTTGTGTCGTCAAGCAACTCTGTGGCGACACGACCACCATGTTTTGCGGCACACCGCGCTGCTTTGACGCCATCCTCAAGCGCATCCGCAACAGAAGATGCAGCCTGAGAAGCCTTGTGCGCCGTACTGTCAATCTGTTCGCCCACTTGTTCCATTACTGATTGCGACATTTTGCATTGACCTCTCTCGTATCTGATTTCGGTATTGATTCGCTTATTCCCCAACAGCCTTCTCAACCTTGCCGACAAAGTTCTGAGCCTTGCCCGCATTCTTTTCAGTTCTGCCCTTAGCTTCCAGGCGGGCATCCCCGGCAATCTGGCCGGCTGTCTGCTTGATTGCGCCTTTGACTTCGTGAAGGTTTCCAGCTGCCTTATCGTTTGTGCTCGGTTTCATAGTGAAGTTCTCCTTTTTCCGGTTGCGGGTTGCAATGGTTGTGGTCCATCAAGAGTTCCTTGCGTCTTGAGTGTCTGCGGCCTGGCAAGATCCTCTTTTGAAAAGCATCCTTGCCTGATGCAGAACCTTCTATCAACCAGTGTCCGACGATCAGGCTGCTGAATGCTGGCCTGTATTGCTCGCCGCGAAAGGAAAGCGGACTGCTCAATAATTTCCGACCGCGCCTAATCAGATTCCAGCCGAATCGCCTCCAGCAGCTTTTCGTCCTCTTTGCTCAGTGCGGCATTTTCCAGCAAATCCGGACGGTTGGCCAGAGTCTTGCGCAACTGCTGCTCGCGGCGCCAGCGGCGAATTCCGGCGTGGTCGCCATTGAGCAGGGTCTCGGGGACGCGCAGGCCGCCAAACTCGGCCGGACGGGTGTAGTGCGGGTAGTCCAGCAGGCCCCCGGCGCCGTGCTGCGAGCGCGGAACGCCATCCGCAGCAGAGGCAATCTCGGAGTCGGCCACGCCAAAGCTTTCGAATTCTCCAGACGCCTCGTTGCCCAGCACGCCGGGCAGCAGGCGCATGGTCGCATCCACCACCACGGCGGCGGCCAGTTCGCCCCCGCTCAGCACGTAATCGCCGATGGACAGCTCCATGTCGCAATAAATCACATTCACGCGCTCGTCCACGCCCTCGTAGCGGCCGCAAATCAGCACCACGCGCTCCGTGGCAGCCAGCTCGCGGGCCATCGCCTGGGTGAAAGGACGCCCTTGGGCGGAAAGCAGGATTACGCGCGGGTGTGTTTGGGCGTCGTCTCCTGCCTGCCGTTCGGCCTTCGGCGCAATCCCCAGCGAGGCCAGCGCCTCTGCCAGCGGCTCGGGCTTCAGCACCATCCCCTCGCCGCCGCCAAAAGGGCGGTCGTCCACGGTGCGGTGACGGTCGTGCGTAAAGACGCGCAGATCATGCACCCCCACAGTCACCAGCCCTTCGGCCAGCGCCCGGCGGAGAATCCCGTTCTCGAAGATGCTGGTGAAAAACTCCGGAAAGATGGTGACGATCTCGAAACGCATACTCCCTGATGATATAGGGAAACTCCGCACAAGCCTTTAGCGCGAGTCCACGTTGCCTCAGGGGCTAAAGCCCAACGTCTTTCTTGATGCGTTTTCGGCACGACTGAAGTCGTGCCCTGATACAAAGCCAAGCATGAGCAGAGATTTCATCGGCAAAGTTTTTCGCACCCAAAGTGAGCCGGATGTGTTCTACTTTTGGCAACTACTATGGCAGACTTTGAATCGTTGTTAACCCGCTGGCAAACGGCCGGCATTCTGGATAGGGCCACCGCGCGCCACATCCGCGCCTGGGAATCGGAACAGAAGCACCCCGCCGGGCAAAGTTTGAAAAGCGTGGGCTGGCAGGTTATTGTGGCGCTGATTCTGGGAGCCATTCTGCTGGCCTGCGGCGTGGCGCTGTTTGTTTCCGCTCACTGGGACAAGATCGGGCCATTCACGCGGCTGGCTGTGGTGCTGGGAATGGTCAGCCTCTTCCATCTGGGCGGGAGCTGGGCGCGCAAGCGCTTCCGTGTGCTTTCGACGGCGCTGCACGCCGTGGGAACGCTCTCCACCGGCGCGGCCATCGCATTGGTGGGGCAGATTTTCAACATTCACGAGCATTGGCCGGCGGCAGTGCTGATGTGGGCCCTGGCCGCGTTGGCGGGCTGGATTCTGCTCCACGACGAAGCGCAACAGACGCTGACCCTGCTGCTTTTTCCGGCGTGGCTGCTCTCGGAGTTTTCCTATTACGCCGAAGGCCACATCGGCGAAAACGTCTATGCGGGCCGGTTCCTGATCGTTTGGGCAATTCTCTATCTCACATTTTTCCTGGGCTCCAAACGAAGGATTGTCCAGGGGATTCTCTTTGCTGTTGCGGCGATTGCCTCCGTGGTGGGAGTTGTCGTTTTGCTCGACGGCTGGAGTTCCTGGGGAGACCAAACTTATTTGTCGCTCGGAACCCGCACTTGGGGCTGGGTTTTCATTGCTGCAATTCCGCTGCTCTTTGCGGTCTTCAAGTTCTTCAAGAGCGTGATTACGGTGGCGGCTGCGATCTGCTTCTCGATAGCGCTGCCCTGGTGCCAGCGAATTGGAACATTGAATCACACAGGCGAAGACGGTCGTTATACCTCCTATGTCGGCAGTGAGCCTAACCTTGCCGCGCACGCGCTGGTTGCAGCTTTTGCCGTCTTCATCATCTGGTGGGGTGTGCGGCAGACGTCGCAGGCGCTGGTTAATTTGGGTATCGTGGGCTTCGCCATCGCCGTAGGCTGGTTCTACTTCAGCGACATCTTCGACAAGTTTGGCCGCTCGCTGGGATTGATCGGGCTGGGCGTTCTCTTCCTGGCCGGCGGATGGGCGCTGGAAAAATGGCGGCGAAATCTGCTGGCCGGCATGGGAAAAGCGGAACTTTCCGATGAGGAGGCGCTATGAAATTTTCCAAAACCTCCATCGTTTTGCTTCTGATTCAGTTGGCGCTGGTCTCCTCCATCGCGGCCAAGTACCTCTACCAGCGCCGGAGCTGCCCGCGCGTCTGGGTGCAGGCAGCGGCCTACGATCCAAATTTACCCATGCGTGGCCGCTATCTGAGCCTGCAATTGACCGTGGACGGCTGCCAGAGCACATTGCCCAGCGCGCTGCACGCCATCTTTCCGCGCAACAGCGACGGCACCACCCGCAAGGCCGGCTTTCACATTATCAGGCAGGGAGCCGTTCATTTCCGCGCCAAGCTCAAGGTGGAAAACAATAGGCTGCTGGCCATCCGCATTCCGGAGGCTGACCAGAGCTCGAAGGGCATGAATGTAACTGCGTGGCCGGACTCGTCCTGCGATGCGATGCGCCTCGACCAGCCGGTGGATTTTTACATTGCCGAGCACGCCGCGGACCCGACCCGGCTCCAGCCCGGTCAGGAGCTGTGGATGGAAGTGACCGTTCCGCCGCAGGGTCCGCCCCGGCCGCTTCAACTGGCACTGAAAGACAATGGCGCGTGGAAGCCGCTGGCTTTTCAATAGCCACCCGCGGTGGGGCAGCCAGCGCTTGCGCGCCATGCGGTTTGTGCTATCCCACCCTTCCGCACAAACTCCAAGCCGATCCCGCACATTCCACTGCCGTTCGAGGACGTGATGAAGGACATGCTCAAGGTGAAGCCGCCGGAGAAGGTACAGCGAAAGTCTGACCACAACGCTAGAGTTTCAAAATAGTAAACATTGCCGTGTGAGGGCCTAAAATGGTAGAAAGGTAATTCAAATGCACCGAGCGTTCGACCCACGGCTTGCGTCTAGCCGGTGTATTGTGAGGTAGGGTAGATTATTCCGATGGCATCTCCGAATGCACTTTTCGTTGTCTTTGCAGTGTCCGACGCTACAGCTATTGAGGCTCGGCTTCAGACTATTGCTCCATGGCTGTCTTTGAATGTTGGCACGGGAGAGTGGCTTGTGATTGCGCCTACAGCAACCACAACTAAGGAACTCTCGGAGCGAATTGGTTTGGGGGTCTCTGACCCTGCTGGCCGTGGCATTGTCGTGCGAGCTGAAGGCTATTTTGGTCGTGCCCCCTCTTCTATTTGGGAATGGATTGCGACCAAGACTGGAGCAGACCTTGGTTCCCCCGCGCCCGTATAGACCAGATACCACATCTGCCGATGAAGTGCCCATCGCTGGGGGAAGTTCTGCGACTACTGATCGGTTCTATGATCTCTCACTGAAGGTTGCCGGTATTGAGAGATCGATCACATATCTAGAAGGTCATGCGGAAACCGCAGACACAAAGCTCGATACCATTTCCAGCAAGGTCACATCAGCCCTTTCAACCTTTAATGCGCTCAAATGGATTTTTGGTGCGTTAAGTATTGGCATCTGGGGACTTATTTCGGCTTTGTTCTTGATGTGGGCAAAACATTATTTCAACTTGTAAGCCTTCTTGGGTTTGTCAAGGGCATAGTTCCGCAGATTCCACTTGAAAATAATGTACGCTTGCGCGCCATCCGCTTCGTAGTATCCCACCCTTCCGCAAAGTGAGCGGAAGGATGGGGCACCCAAATCGTCGGGAATGACAATGTTACGTTAACGCGCCTTGAACGGCCGGGCAGGTGCGGGTTGATTTGCGCCCACCTGGCCAGCCTTGATCTCGGCGACGAAAAAATTCTCGCCGTGGGTGGGACTGCCGGAGAGGCGGCGCAGCATGGCCAGTTGGCCCACGTGGGTGAGCGCGTCGGCCACGGGGCCCTGGAAAAGCCGCTCGGCAGGGGCGCGCAACTGCGCATCGGAGGCCAGGAAGGCGTCCAGAGTCTGGAGCGACTCGAAGAAGCGGCGCTGCTCCTCGGGCCAGGCACGTGGCTGGGAGGCTTGCCAGCGCTCCTGGCCGATGGCCGTGCTCAGCGCCCAGTCGAAGAGGTCGCCCATGTGGGCCAGAATCTGCACGGGCAGGCGGCCGGCGGCGGCAAAACCGGCAAAGTGATCGGGGGCGCCTTCCAGGGCGCGGGCGGCCCGGTAGGCAACGGTGGCCAGCGTGTGGCGCAACATTTCGCGTTTTTCGTCCATAGAGGGAACTATAACTCCTGAAGCCCCGGCGCAAACCCGCCCATCTGTAGTAAACTGGAAATTCTGAGTCCAAAAGCAGGAAAAAACCAATGTCCATTCATCCCGTAATGCAGCGCTTGGCAGACAAGCTCAAGCGCACCGACCTCCCCGAGTTTGTGCCTGGCGACCAGGTTCGCGTCCAGGTGAAGATCAAGGAAGGCGACAAGGAACGCTTGCAGGCCTTTGAAGGCCTGGTCATCGCCATCAACAAAGGGCCCCAGGGCACCTTCACCGTGCGCAAAATGAGCTTTGGCCAGGGCGTGGAGCGCATCTTCCCGTTCAACTCCAAAGTGGTCGACAAGATCGAGAAGATTCGCAGCTACAAGGTGCGGCGCGCCAAGCTGTTCTACCTGCGCGAACTGCGCGGCAAGGCCGCCCGTCTGAAGGAAGTGGGCCGCGCCGTGGCCAAGGCCTAGCCGTTCATCTTTTGCTTAACAGCAGCCCCGGCTTTGGCCGGGGTTGCTTTTTGGGTGGGTCAACAGCCGTCAGCCGTCAGCTATCAGCTATCAGCTAACAAAAAACAGCGGGCAATCAGCCACAGGCAGTGGCAGGCGGACAGCTCTCGATACATGCTGACGGCTGACCGCTGACCGCTGACCGCTGACGGCTGACCGCTGAAAAGCTGTAAGCTGTATAGGAACCAATGAATCCGACCGAACACATCCGCCCTCATAGCTTTGAGGAGACGCTTCTGAGCGCCCGCCGCACCATGGTGCTGAGCGAGATTCTCAAGCTGGCCGTGGACAGCTTCCGCTCCAGCAAGATCCGCTTTGCGCTGACCGCGCTGGGCATGGTCATCGGCACCGCCTCGGTGATTCTGGTGGTGACCATCGGGCTGACGGGCAAGCAATTCATCCTCCAGGAGTTGGAGAAGCTGATGACCAACTCGGTGGAGTTGGAGTACAACGGCGGCGGGGCCATGGGCGCCGAGCAGACGGTCTACAACGACTACCTGACGCGCGATGACGAGAAGGCCGTGCTGGCGCAGTTGCCCAGCGTAATGTACTCCTCGCCGGTGATGGAGATGCACGCCTCCATCAGCTTCGGCAGTGGCGTGGTAAAGGATACGCTGGTGCTGGGCGTCAGCCCGCAGTACCAGCAGATTCGCAACCTGATCATGCCCGCGGGCCGCTTCCTGGACGATACCGACGACTCCGCCCACATCAAGTGCGCCGTAATCACCGAGAAGTTTGCCCATGACCGTTTCGGCGGTAACGATTCGGCCGTGGGGCAGAACTTCGAGATCAGCGGCATCCCTTTTACGGTCATCGGCGTCTTCAAGGAGAGCGTAGACGACTTTGGCGTATCGGAGATTCAGGACCAGACCATCCTGATTCCCTATTCGGTGGAGCGCTACTTTACCGGAACGGAAAACGTGAAGCAGATTTACTTTTCCATGCACAGCATGAACGAGGTGACGGAAGGCGCCAGCGAGATCAAGCGCATCGTCCAGACGCGCCACCGGCCCGGCTCGGTTTATTCGGTGCAGACCCTCAAGGAGGTTCTGACTACGGCCGCCAAGGTTGCCGACATCCTGACCGCGGTGCTGTTTCTGGTTTCCGCCATCACCCTGATGGTGGGCGGCGTGGGCATCATGAACATCATGCTGGCCAATGTGCGCGCCCGCACGCGCGAGATCGGCATCCGCAAGGCGCTGGGCGCCACGTACCGCGAGATCAAGCTCCAGTTCCTGGCCGAGGCGGTCATCATCTCGCTGATCGGCGGCATCGTGGGCATTGTCGTGGGGTTGGCCATACCGGTGTCAGTCCGCGTCTTCACAAACTATGACCTGCCCATCTCTGCCTGGTCGGTGGCCATCGCGCTGGTCGCGGCCACCTCGGTGGGCGTTTTCTTCGGCACCATGCCGGCCACCCGCGCCGCCCAGATGGACCCCGTCGAGGCGCTGCGGGATGAGGGATAAGGGATGAGTGAGCCCGAGCGTCAGCTCTCCGCCTCCGTCAGCAAGCCGCCCGACAAGCCTCCCCAGGGGCCGAGCCTCACGCTGCTCTTTGGGCTGCTGGCGCTGGCACTGGCTGCCGCCATCGGCTTCGCACTGCTGATTGTGCTGCCCTTCTATCACCGGCGATAGTGAAAGGCGAGGAATCTCAGTCCCGCGAATTCTCCCGCCCAGCAATCAACACCGGAATTCCGTCCACAATCGGGTAAGCGCGGCTGCATTGCGCGCAGACCAGTTTGTCCGTCTCCAGGCGAAGAGCGCCGAGGCAGGCTGGGCAGGCCAACTGATTCACTACGGATGGGTCGAACGCGGGAAGAGTTCTGGAATCGGCAGGCATGAGGTTCTACTGGATGGACGCGCCGGGGGTGGGCGCCGGATCGGAAGCGGCTTCCGCGCTGGCCGCATGGCCGCCCAGCTTGGGACGGTTTGCAAACTCGGCTTCGATGCTCTGGATAGTGCCCGCCTTGGCAGACTCGTAGGCCACGCGAATGCCGTTGTAGATGGCGCGGTCGTTGGAGGAGCCGTGGCCGATGATGCACACTCCGCGCACGCCCAGCAGCGGCGCGCCTCCATATTCTCGATAGTCCAGCCGATGGCGGAATTCGTTGAAGGCGCGGCGCGACAGCAGCGCTCCCACCTGGGCGGTGACGGTGCGTTTCAACGACTCGCGCAGCACCTCGCGCACAAAGCGGCCCACGCCCTCGCTGGTCTTGAGAGCCACGTTGCCCACAAAGCCATCGCAGACAATCACGTCGGCCTGGCCGCTGAATATATCGCGCCCCTCCACGTTGCCCACAAAACGAATGGGCAGCGCCTTGAGCAGCGGAAAGGCTTCGTGGGTCAGTTCGTTGCCCTTGGTCTCCTCTTCGCCGATGGAGAGCAGGCCCACGCGCGGCGACTCGATCTTGAGCACGCTACGGGCATAGATTTCGCCCATCACGGCAAATTGGGCGAGATTGGAGGCCTTGCAATCCACGTTGGCGCCCACATCCAGCAGCACGCAGGGGTTGCCCTTGGAGCTGGGCATGGGGCTCGCCAGAGCCGGACGATCCACTCCGGGCAGCGCTCCCAGCACCATCTTGGCCGTGGCCATGGCCGCGCCGGTGTTGCCGGCGGTCACAAAACCCGCCGCCACGCCTTCGCGCACCAGCTTGAGCCCCACGCGGATGGAGCTGTCCTTCTTGGTGCGCACCGCCTGTGCCGCCTTTTCCTCCATGCCGATGCGTTCCGAGGCGTGGTGAATGACGATGGGCAGATCTTCGTTTTCCAGCAGATCATCGAGAAGGTCGTGCAGCTCCGCCTCCGGCCCCACCAGGTGGACGCGTACCGGCAGAGCTTTGCAGGCGAGGATGGCCCCGCGAATCTCCGCCTCGGGAGCTTTATCGGTGCCTACGGCATCAAGCGCAATATCGATGAGCATGGGCGAGGAAAATTACTTGGCTTCTTCCTTGACATCGAGCACGGCGCGCCCCTTGTACTCGCCGCACTTGGGGCAGGCGCGATGGGGCAGCTTCTTCTCGTGGCAGGTGGGGCACTCGGAGACGCCCACGGCGGTCAAAAAGTCGTGCGAGCGGCGAAGTGCGGTGCGGCGCGTCGAGTGGCGCCTTTTCGGATTTGGCATAACAAGAATTCCTTTCGTGTCTCAGCCCGTTTCAGCCGGCGTTTCCGGCCTTTTTCAGGCCATCGAACACCTTGGCTGCCTTGCGGCACGGGCTTCGGCACCCTCAATTGATCCAGATGTAACCCAGATATACCCTGGGGGGCGTGCTTACTTGGACTCGATCCGGCCGCGGAGACCGGCCAGCGCCTCCCAGCAGGGGTCGCTCGGACCCATGTCGCATGAGCATGGCTGTCGGTTGCGGTCTGCGCCGCAGCGCGGGCAAAGTCCCTTGCAGTCCGGCTTGCACAACGTCTTGAGCGGCAGAGACAAAAGCACCTGCTCGCGCAGCACATCCTCAAGCGCAAGACTGTCTCCTTGATAATAACCGATTTCCGTCTCCGGCGCAGTAATGGAGCGTTCCGTAGCCTCCGCATCCGCCACCGCAGGCCGGTAAATAAGGTCAAAATCGGCTCCCAGCGGAATCTCCACCGGCTCAATGCAGCGGGCGCAAGGAACCTGAAATCTGCCATCAAAGCGGCCCTTGAGCCGGATATCGGCCACGATATCCTTCGGCCCGCGGTGCTCGTGCAGCACCTCGGCATGGCCACTGGCAGCCATAGGCCCCTGCTGCTCGGCTTCCTCGCCCAGATCGACCGCGCCCGGAGCCAGCTCCAGGTCAAAATCGATTGGTTCCCGTTCCAGCTCGCTTACTTTGAAGTTCATAGTACGAGCCTACGGCGCGGGCGCGTGTCAGTCAATGCGCACTCCTGTCCGACAGAAGATCAGCACGATTTTCGATGGACGCAATACGAGAAAAAGCGCAAAATAATTGCAGGGTTTAGATTTCAGTGTCTTTACGGAACGCCTTGCGATCAGGCTGAGGCACACAAATCATTGTAGATGCAATCCTGGCAGATTGCGGGGAGGGTGCGATGAGTCACAAAGAGTTCCTGAAATTCAAGGAAGCCATCGCGAAGATAGATCGCGAATACAACACCCCCGAGAAAGCCAGAGAGTGGCTTATCAAAATTGGCTATTTGAATTCGGATGGTCAGGTACCCGAGAAATTCAGGTAGGTTGAGCAAGTTGCCCTTAGTCCTTGCATATCATGGATGCAGTTTCGAAGCCGCCCAGAAGCTTGTGGGCGGTTCGCCGTTTCAGCCGAGTACACGGGACTATGACTGGCTTGGCGCCGGGATTTATTTCTGGGAATACGATGCGCTTCGTGCCTATCAATGGGCAGCCGAACACCGCCGAAGCTTCGTCAGCCCCTCGGTTGTTGGTGCCGTGATTGAATTGGGGAACTGTCTCGATCTGACGACGCAGTCCGGAATCGAGGCGGTGAAACTTGCCTATAATCAGTTCATCGGAATGGTTAGCTTGAGCGGAGAACCAATACCGGAAAACTTGGATATAGCCAAAGATACGAGCGGAGATAAAAAGATCAGGCGCTTGGACTGCGCCGTGATGAACTCCTTGTTTGAAACTCAGCAAACGGTACAGGATTTGGCCCCCGTTAACCATCTCTACTGCACTCAGCCATACGCCACAGTTCGGGCGCTCTTTCCAGAGGGGAATGAACTCTACCCAGGTGCTGGCTTTAAGGACAAGACCCACATTCAACTCTGCATCCGAGAGCCGGAGCAGGTTCTCGGCGTCTTTCGCATCCCGGAATGGCAGAGAATCGAACTCGAATTGCCAGACCTGTACCAACACGCCTGATTGCGTTTATCATTCATAGACACTAGAATTCCATGCACCAGAACGCAAGCACCGCCTCCGAAACCGCCCTCCATATCCGGCCGGCAACCGATGCCGACCGTCCGCATTTGATTCTTCTCATCAACGCCGCTTTTTCGATTGAAACCTTCTTCGAGGGAACGCGCACCGACGAGGATCGTCTGGCGGCGATGATGCGCAAGGGCGAAATCCTGGCCGCCGAAGACGACAACCGCCGGCTTCTCGGCTGTGTCTACGTGGAGGTGCGCGGCGCGCGCGGCTACCTGGGCCAGTTGGCCGTCGATCCCGCTCGCCAGGGCCGGGGTCTGGGCATGCGCATCAGAGAGGCGGCCGAGGAGCATCTGCGCCGCCAGGGATGCGAGGCCGTTGACATTCTGGTCCTCAATCTGCGCCCCGAACTGCCGCCCATCTATCGCCGCCACGGCTACATCGAGACCGGCACCGAGGCGTTCCACTCCCCCCGCCCGCTCAAATCCGGGACTGAATGCCACTGCATCGTCATGTCGAAACAGTTATAACCCTCTGCTCGGCGCATTAAACTCTGCACTTTTGCCTTCTCCGAAATCCGTGCGACCCCATCCTTGGCGCTTCCTGCACCAGTCCCGGACACTGCGCGTACAAAAATACTCAAGCCCGGCCGGATTCTGCCGATGAAAACCATGAGTCACTTGAGAAAGGCCCACCTCTATGCAATGGCTGCGCAACCTCCCCGTCTCCCGTAAGTTCATCATCGCTTTCGGCATCGTATGCGGTCTGTGCATCGTGCTGGGCGCCTACACGTTCATCACCCTTCGAAATATTGCCGTAAAGTGCGACCTTGTTAGCGGAAACCATTTACCGTCCCTGGTTTACATCGGCGACATCCGCAACAGCATCAATGCCGAACGGAGGGAAGATCTGGAGTTGTTGCTGTGCACGACGCCGGATTGTTCGGCAAGCCATAACGCAAAACGCCAGAACACAATCGCCGAATACCAGAGCGCCTTGAAGATGATGGACCCTCTCATCGTCCCCGAAGAGCGCCCTCTATTCCAGAAATTCGTGGGGGCAATCAAACTCTACCAGGACGGCAGCGATCGCGGCATCGGTCTGTTGAATGCCGGCAAGGCAGGAGATGCGCTGGACCTTCTTTCGTCAGACGCCGCGATGAAGGCGTTGGCAGATGCTCTGGGAACAGCAGACGCGGGATTTCAGATCCATGCGAAGATGGGAACAGAGGCCTCTCACGACGCCACCGATGCCAGCAGCCACGCAACATTCATCAGTTCCGGGGCCACGCTGCTGATCGTTCTCCTCTGCGCTTTCATCGGCACGATACTTACGCGAGAGATCGCGCCGCGGCTCGACAGGCTGAAGAAGGCCGTGGAGTCCATGGCCGCCAAGGACATGACAGTCAACATCCGCGTCTCCGGTAGCGATGAGATTGGCCAATTGGGAGAGGCATTCAACAGCGGCATAGCCTCGATGCGCAGTGTACTGGTCTCGGTTACCCAAGGCGCCGCGACGCTCTCTGCGGCAACCACCGAGATGAGCGCTCGCTCGATCCAGGCCGCCGGCAACGCCAATACGCAGTCCAGCAAGACCAACCAGATTGCCGCCGCGGCGCAGGAGATGACGGCCACCATCGGCGAGATCAGCCACAACGCCGAAAGCGCCTCCAACGCCAGCCGCACCTCCGCCGAGACCGCCAACCAGGGCGGAACGGTGATGCAGGCCGCCGCCGTCACCATGGAGAAGATCGCCGCAGCTACCAGCACCGTCGCGGAGAAGATGACCTCGCTGGCCCACCGCTCAGAGGAGATCGGCAAGGTGGTCAGCGTGATTCAGGAGATCAGCGAGCAAACCAATCTGCTGGCCTTGAACGCCGCCATCGAAGCGGCCCGCGCCGGGGAGCATGGCCGCGGATTTGCCGTCGTCGCCGGTGAGGTGCGCCGCCTGGCCGAGCGCACCAAGGGCGCCACCGAGGAGATTGCCGGCACCATCCGCAGCATTCAGGATGAGACCCGCGAAACCCTCCAGGTAATGCAGGAGAGCCGCACGGCCGTGGAAACCGGCATGGAAGAGACCGCCCACGCGCGCAAGAGTTTGGAGGCCATCATCGAGTCCTCCAAGCAGGTGGAGCACCAGATTCAAATGATTGCCACCGCCGCCACGGAACAGACCGCGGCATCGAGCGAAATCTCCGAGTCCGCCGGCCAGATCTCGCAGTTGTCGGTGGAGAATGCGCAAGGCGCAGAGGAAGCCGTCGAAGCCCTCAAGAGCCTGGCCTCGCTGGCCGGCGACCTGGACGGCATGATCCGCCAGTTCCGCCTGGAGAGCAAAGAACAAGCCGGAGCAAAATTTTCCGGCAAGAGCCAGCCGGTTCGCCAGCCTGCGTTGCGGGGCGCGCACTCGTAAGTTTCAAGAGCTGGCGGCAGCCATACCCAGATCTGCGGAATCCGGCCATGCAAGTTCGTTGCCGGACTCCGAGGTTGCCGCCTTTTAGTTCCATACGCTGCCGGGTTTCCTTCCGGCAGCGTTTTTGTGTAGAAGCGGGTTAGGGAACCTCTGAGTAAGTCTATGTTTTGAAAGGGCACGACTTTAGTCGTGCCGAAAATGCAGCAAAATCAATGCGGGCTTTAGCCCCTGAGGGAATGTTGGACCGCAACAATCACTTGATCAGAGGTTCCTTAGCTCTCAGGCGGGTTTCCGGCAGGTTCTCAGCCCTTGCGCAGGTAATTCCGCGACATCCGGTCGTGCCAGGCCTGGCCGGCACGACAGCGGGTTCCCAAGGCTGCATGGAAGGCTACAAGGGCATTATGGCCTGTACGCCATCAAACTCCCATGGAAATACCTCTGCTGAGGCTGCCAGAGGCTCTGGCAAGGCATCTGGAACGTCCCTCTGGACAGCGCTGTGCCCCATCCATTTCGCGCTATTTGCGGAATGGGTGGGAGGGAGTGTTGCATTTCTTTGGGGACGGATCAGTAATGCGCCTTCCGGCCCGCTCCTTCCGGCCAGACTGGCAGTTAAGGCCCGTAAGAACCCTGGGACGTTGCTTGCAGAACGGAAAGGAGGTCAGCGGGAAGATGCAGGCTCAGTCCGGATCACAGGAACCGGGCAGGATTGAAACCATCCGGTTTTTCCGCTGATGCCGGAGCGCCGCGGGCTTTGCCTGATGCCGGGGCAGCCTGTTTTGCTATGCTGACCTTGGTCCCGGAATGCGCCTTCGCAACCTTTTGTTGATCACGATGCTGGCCCTCTGTCCCCTGCTACTTCGGGGACAGGCATTGACCAATGCGGCGCCCCCGTCTGGACAGGAGGCCGGCAGCGCGGTCGAGCCCGCCGCCGACAGCCCCGCCCAGCAAAGCGGCTCCGGGGCTTCCCTGCCAAATGACCCCGGCCAGGAGATTCTGCCCGTAGCCCAGCCGGAACCGGCGCCGGAAAGCGGTGTGCCGGTAGTGTGGGAGGCCCAGCACCAGAGTCGTGTGGGCAATATCTGGACCCTTACCGGCGATGTGGTAGTCCACTACCGCAACTACATTCTGCGCGCCGACAAGGTGGTCTACGACCAATCCACCACGGAGCTGGATGCGGAAGGCCAGCTGCAAGTGACCGGCGGGCCCAACGATGTGCTGATCTACGCCGACTCCGGCAATATGCGGCTGAATATGCACACCGCGCGCTATTTAAACGTGCATGGCTCACAGGGAGTCCGCACCATGGGCAGCAAGGCTGTCTATTCCACCACAAATCCGTTCTTCTTTACCGGCAGGGTAGTGCTGGAAAGCGGCGAGGGCCGGTATCGGATCATCGACGGCACGATCACCAATTGCCGTCTGCCCCGGCCGGACTGGCAACTGATCTCCCGCGCCATCAAGCTCGAGGACGGCAATGCCTCCATGGACAATGCCCTGTTCAAATTTCTTGGCATACCTCTCTTTTACCTTCCCTACCTGCGTCATCCGGTGGATGAAACAGGGCGCGAGAGCGGACTCCTGATCCCGGTGGTGAGCACCGGCTCGTCGATCAGGGGCTATACCTTTGGCGAGCAGTATTACTGGGCGATCAACCGCAGCATGGACATGATTGCCGGCCTGGAGTACTACAGCAAGCGCGGCTGGGCGCCCAACGGCGACTTCCGCTACAAAGGCCCTGGGCTCGACCACGCAACGGTGCGCTTGAATGCCCTGGTGGACCGCGGCGTTCAATTACCCAACGCTTCCGGCACGGGCACGACACTGACCAATCAGGGTGGCGTGGACATCCATATCCTGGGCCGCAAGGACCTCGCTCCAGAGACGCGCCTGGCCGCTAACATCGATTACTTGTCGAGCTACATCTACCGGCTGGTCTTCAACGATAACTTCCTGGAGGCAGTCAGCTCCGATGTGCGCAGCACCATCTCGGTCACCAACGCGCACAAGGGCTTTGTTCCCTCCCTCTCGCTGGAGCGTTTCCAGAGCTTTGCCGGAACCACCGGCAGCAACGAGACCACCACCGCCATCAACGGCAATCAGGCCAGGATTCTTCACCTGCCCAACCTGCGCATTGACGTGCTGGACCGGCCGCTGGGCACACCGAAACTCTATTGGGGAATGGGATCGTCGCTTAGCTTCCTGGACCGCGCCGAACCTGGTGAGCAAATCGTGCCCGGATGCACATCGACCAACTGCAAAATCGGGCGCAGCTTTCACGCCCGCAACGCCGGCCGCATCGACTTTTATCCGCATCTTTTTCTGCCGCTTTCCGCGGGAGGCTGGAATCTGTCCGCCGAGGCCGCGGTGCGCGAGACCGCCTACACCCTCAGCCAGATCCCCGACCTGCTGGGCGTCAACGGCGGCGTTCCCACCATCAGCCACGATGCGCTCAACCGCGGCGATTTTGAGGCTTCCGTCGATCTCCGCGCGCCCGCCGTCGAACGCGACTTTGCGCTCGGCCACTGGAACCGCGTATTGCGCCACGTCATCGAACCGGAGCTCACCTACCGGTACGTGGGCGGAATCGGCGCGCATGCTGTGAACGTGCTGCTGGTCGATACCACGGACATCGCCACCAACACCGACGAAGTGGGTTACTCGCTTACCCAGCGCTTCTATCTGCGCCCCGCCGTTCAGAAGCCCTGCCCCTCCGCCGGAGAAGAAGCTTCTCCAAAGGACTGCCAGGCGCAGCCGCGCGAGTGGGCCAGTTGGCAGATCGCGCAGAAGTTATACATCAACAATGACTTCGGCGGGGCGCTGATTCCCAACCGCCGCAACGTCTTCGACGCTACCCTGGACATGACCGGGATCGCCTTCCTGACCTCGCCGCGCAACCTGGCGCCCGTCACTTCGCGGCTGCGTTTTGAGGCCATCGACAATCTGCGCATCCAGTGGGATCTGGACTACGACCCCAAGGCCGGGCAATTCAGCGCCGACAACCTCTATGCTGGCTATAGCTGGGGCCGCACCACCATCGGCGTGGGCCACGCCTTGCTCAATGCCGTCGACGAGAGCGGCGCGGCGGCCACAACCATCAAGAGCCAGCAGGTGACGCCCTTCCTGGCCATCGGCAAGCCCAGCGGCAAAGGCTTCAACCTGGCCGCCAACGGCGGCTACGACTTCACCCATGGCACGCTGCAATACGGCGGGGTGCAGGCCGTCTATAACTGGGACTGCTGCGGCCTCTCCTTCGGTTACCGGCGCTTTAATCTCGGCACCATCCGCAACGAGACCCAATGGCTCTACAGCTTTACCCTGGCCAGCTTCGGCTCGGTGGGCGACATCCGCCGCGCCAACACGGCCTTCCGCGACCCCAACCTGCCGCCGGCGTATTAAAAACAGGGAATAGGGAATAGTCCCCCACCGGCTTTCGCCGACCCACGGGAGATGAAACGGGGGCTGGCTCTGTAGTAGAGTATTTTTGCGTCATCGGCACAGAGGTCGATCATTCCTTGGTGCGTATGAGCCCGTTTGTCAGTCGGACCCGGAACCCTTGAGCACCCCGGACTGTGCCACGGGCTGATCCTCAGCCCCGGAGCACGTTTTCTAGATTTCCCAGATAGGGGTTCCACGCTCGTGGCGCAGAAGGAGCAGCGATGGAAGTTCTTCACGCGCATTGCGCCGGTCTGGACGTACACAAGGATTCCGTAGTCGCCTGTGTTCGCCACATGGCTGACAGCAAGGTCACGACCGGAGTCAGAAACTTCAAGACCACCACACAAGAACTCATGGCATTGTCGGAGTGGCTTTCGGCTGAAGGCGCGACGCACATCGCCATGGAAGCGACTGGCGTTTACTGGAAGCCGGTCTGGCACATCCTCTCCGACGGCGAGTTCGAGTTGATCTTGGCCAACGCGGCCCATGTCAAGAATGTGCCGGGTCGTAAGACCGACGTCAACGACGCCATGTGGCTGGCCGATCTGATGGCCCACGGACTCATCCGCGCCAGTTTCGTACCCGACGAACCCACCCAGCAGATGCGCGATTTGCTACGCACCCGCAAGCAGATGGTGCGGGAACGCTCCAGCCACGTCCAGCGCTTCCAAAAGACCCTGGAAGACGCCAACATCAAGCTCGATTCGGTCGTGACGGACATCCTGGGCTTGTCGGGACGGCGCATCCTCGAAGCCTTGATCGCTGGCCAGACCATGCCTCAAGCCCTGGCGTCGCTGGCCCACCGGCGCATCCATGCTTCGACCGACGAACTGGAGGCGGCCCTGCGCGGTCGCGTCACCAAGCATCATCGTTTTCTTCTCAAGCTGCACCTGGATCAAATCGACGCCTTCGATGCGGCCCTGGCCCGTATCGACGAGGAGGTGAGCGCAAACGTCGAACCCTTTCGCGCCGCCATCGAACTGTTGACCACCATCCCCGGCATCAACGCCCTATCGGCACAAGTGCTGGTCTCGGAGATCGGTATTGATATGAGCCGCTTTCAAACCGCAGGCCACCTGATCTCCTGGGCTGGACTGTGTCCTCGGAATGACGAAAGCGCCGGCAAGCGCCGATCCACGCGCATGAAAAAAGGGCGCACCTTGGCTGAAAACCACGCTAGTCCAATGCGCCTGGGCCGCCGCCCGCAAGAAGAACAGCTATTTGCAAGCTCAGTACCTGCGACTGCGCTCACGGCGTGGCTCCAAGAAAGCCATCTGCGCCGTTGCCGCCTCCATGCTAACCGCCGCCTGGCATATGCTCAAAAACGGCACCTTCTACGAGGATCTAGGACCAAACCACTTCGATAACCAAGCTAAAAGCAAGCATGCTCTGCGCCTCGTCAGACGTCTGCAGAACCTCGGATACGCCGTGGAAATCACACCACGGGCAGCATAATTGAGGGTTTGTTTCTTTCTAGGTCTCAAAATCGAGTGGCCGAATTACCGCATTGCCGGGGTTTGTTTGAGCGCGGGAAAGACGACTTTGGGCGGGTCGGCGAGGGTAACCGAGGCCTGTACCGGCGTGGTGTGCGCGCCGCGCTTGACCTGATTCTCTTTCAGTGTAAGGGCGCCGTTGGCAATTTCGGCTTCGGCGGTCCAGCGGTCGAAGTGAGCCAGGGCCGGGGGAACCAGGCCTGAGGCGACGGTTCCATGCTCCCAATCGAAGTGAAGAGCGCCTTTGGCCGAGGCGGACAAATCTTCAGCGGTGAAGCCGGCGAGCTCGATCTTGCTATTGGCGTCGAATGTGCCGCCGGAAAAGCGCAGGCCGAGCAACTGGCCGACAGCCGGTGAGCTGAGCTTGTCGAACTGGGCTTCCAGGGTGTAGGAAGGCATGTCTTTGGCGGTGGCGGCGGCGTGATACTTGCCGGTTCCATGGACGCTGCCGCCGAGCAGGGCGGCATCGAAGGTGGTCATGGAGGCTCCGTCGGCAAGCGTATGCAGTGTGGCTACAGGCTGGTGAAACGTGACCGGGCCGAGGATGAGCGACTCTGCCTTGACCGTGCCTTCCAAGCTGGGCCAGGCGGGAGTGGCTTTGGAGCGGAGGCGCTGGATGAGCGTGGAAAGCATGGTGCCGCGCTCATGTGCGCCGAGGAGCGCGGCCTGGAGAACGGCAGCATCCAGAGAGCCGAATTCAAGCTGAAAGCGCGGCGGGCAGGACTGGGGAGCCTCGCAAACAGCGGGCAGGGTGAGGCTGGCTGTTCCCTTCACCGGGCCATAGGAGAAGACGATCGGGTCCCAGCGGAGTTCTCCGGAATCCAGGTGGAGCGTGGCTTGGGAGATTTCGACGGGATTGGCCAGGTAATCGGCCCTCCAGGTGGCGTTGCGCACGGTGACGGTTCCAGTGAGGATGTCGACTGGGAATGCGGACGGGAGCGGGACGTCGGTAGGTGATAGGCCGCCCAAGGAAAGCGTCTGAACTGGCAACGTCTGAACTGGCAACATCCAGGGACCATTGGCCGCCATGTCCACCGTGACTGGGTCGCCGGCAAGCGCGTCTAGCGCGCCTGGGGCCGTGGTATTGCTGATGCCGGCCACGCGCGCCATTTCCCTGCCCCGGCTGATAGAGGCTTGTCCGCGGACCGTGAGCTGATAACCGGAAAGTGTGAGGCGCGTGAAAACAGTGAGCGGTGCTGCTGCGCCGGCGGGAATGGCCACAGTGGCCGTCAGCGCCTGGTCAGCGCCAGAAGGCTGGTTTGCGGGCGCCAAAACGATTTTTGGAATACGAATAGGCTGACTGAGGCCGTTACCGCTGAGTTGAAGACCCTGGACGGTGAGGCTGCCGGAGAGCGGCCCTTGCTCTTCCGCATGGAGCTTGGTGGAGCGGAGATAACCGGGGTGATCCGGTCTCTGCTGCGTATCGTTCTCCGGGGTGTAGGAGATTTTTCCGCTTGCCGACCCGGTAACTTCGAGGCCGGGAGCCAAGCCGCTTCGCACGGTGCGCAGTGCGTCCAGGCCGGCGGCAACAGAAATGCGGTCCAGCTCGACAATGTAGCTGGGTGGGCCTCCGTCGCTGGGCAAGTTGCCGGTGAGGCGGATGCGACCATCGCCAAGCGGAGAATCACAGAGCAGGTTGTCGATGGCGCGGGCGGTGAAGTGGGCAAGCAGGTTGCAGTTGGCGTCGAAGTCCATGGGCGCGGCCGGAGCAAACTCAGCGCGATGGACGCCGGTAGCGCGCAGCCGGGTCTTGATCTGGGCTGCCTCTGGAGTGCCGTCGAGATGCAATTCGCCGGTGAGGTCGCCACGCCAGCCGGCGTCGGAGCCGAGAAGCAGCCGAGTGAGCTGGCCGAGTTGCGCCTGACGCCACTCCATATCAATATGCAGCGGCATCTGACGCAGTTCCGCAGCCTGGCGCAGGTTTGCCTCCAGGCGAACCGTGCCGGTGTCGCCCTGTTCAAGGCTGAGGTCGGTGCGGACGGGCTGGCCGCGCAGCCGGATGCGCCAGTCGCCGGGACTCTGCTGCCAGAAGGAAAGGTCGGTGTTGAGCAGGGAAAACGGCAGTTTTTCCGTACCGTTCTTGATGTTGATGCGGGAGTTTGTGGCCTTGAGATAGGGCAGCCGGACGGGCTTGCCGGGATTGTCCGGCTTTCCCGCTTCGGATGAAGCCTGAGCGGTGGCCGTGCGCAGGAGCGAATCGAGGTTCCAATGGCCGGGGGCCGAACGCACCAGGTTCAGGCTGGCATCGTCTACGCTGACGGTGTCGATTTCCAGACGCCCGCGCCACAGTGAGAGCAGGCGAATGGAGGCCGTGACGGAGCTGGCGTGGAGCACAGGCTCAGCGCCATAGGCGGGGTCTTCCTCGACGGTGAGATCAGAGAGCAGAAAGGCCGGTGTGGGCAGCAGGCGCACCTCCACCGAGGAGAGACGCACAGGCCGGCCCAGCGAAGCGGAGATCAACTGAGTGATGCGGCTTTTGTAACGGCTTACGCTCAGGAACGGGGGCACAATCAGGATTGCCAGGATGGCCGCCAAGGCTGCCAGGGCAAGCCAAAGCCGCTTGTGCTTTCGTTGCCGGGGTTGTGCGTCTTCGGTCATAGCCTTGTTAGTAAACAGCTAACAACTTACAGCTAACAGTCGATAGCTACCGCTCACTTCACCGGGGTTTTTAGCTGTTAGCTGCCTGCTGTTAGCTGTTAATTGCCTTTATCTCACCCTGTGCAAGGTCCGGTCCCAGCGCGTTTCGGTGAAGAAGTGCAGTGCGACGTGGCCCATCCATGCCAGGGTATTGCCGATTCCAGGCTGCTCGTACTGGTCTTCGGGTGTAACAAACGACCAATAGTTGAACAACGGCCGGCCCACGATGTTCTCCCTGGGAACAAATCCCCAGTAGCGCGAATCGAGGCTGTTATGGCGGTGATCGCCCATCATGAAGTAATGACCGGGAGGAACCACCAGGTCGCCGTTCTCAAGGCTCTTGGGAAAGTCGACTTTGGACCAGGAGTCAGGAACTTGCGAAATATCTGGCGGCGGCAGGGAGGGAAACTCATCGAGAAAGTCCTGATGATTTTCCGGGGTTGTCGGCTGGGCGAACGGCTGTTCCTGGGCGACGCCGTTGAGGATGACGATGCCGTTGCGCAAGTGGATGCGGTCGCCGGGTACGCCGATCAGCCGCTTCACCAGAATCAAGTATTGCGGGTTCCCGTCCGCGTCCGGGTCCGTCACGGGCTTGATAAAGACCACGATGTCGTTGCGCTTTGGCTCGCGGTAGTGGACCAGCGGCATCCATTTGGCAGGCGGAGCGAGGGTGATGCGATCCACCAGCAGGTGGTCGCCCACCAGCAGCGTCTTCTCCATCGAGCCGGAGGGAATGACAAAGTTCTGGCCGAGGAAAGTGAGGATGAACAGGCCAATGACCAGGATGGAGCAGATGCTGGCCGCTGCCTCGAATGGCGTCTCTTCCACGCGATGTTCAGTAGGCTCGGGCTCGGTCGGTGTCTTGGTGGGCGGCGTTTTTTTCTTGGTCATCCTGTCGCTCGTTTCAGAGATCAGAGAACAGAGATCAGAGATCAGTTCAAAACCCGGACGCCTGACCAATGAATACTGAACTCTTACCACTAACTGCTGTTTTCTGATCTCTGATCTCTGTTCTCTGTTCTCTGTTCTCTGATCTCTGTTTTACCGCACCACGTGGAAGATGCGCTTCCAGCGCGCAAATTCCGAGAGTCTTGCGGAGAACTGTTTGTCGTGTCCGAGTTTATCATCTCTGGCTTGTAGCGCGGCTTGCAGTGTGGCCTGTTGTACATCGGTAGTGGAGGGCCTGGAGAGGGAGAAGTAGATGACCAGCGGGCGGGCCACAATCTGCTGGCGAGAGACGAAGCCCCAATAGCGGGAATCCGTGCTGTGATTGCGATTGTCGCCGAGCACGAAGTACTCACCCTGAGGCACCATCAGCTCGCCGTCACGGGTGAGACTCTGCATCTGACTCCACCAGTCCGAATCGACCTGGGGATCTGTATACAACCTGGCGGGAAAATCTTCGCTAAAAGGGCTGCCGGCAATGGGCTCAAATGCTGCGTAAGGCTCGTTGAGAACTACGCCGTTGACCGTGACGCGGCCATCATGGATGCGCAACCGGTCGCCGGGCAGGCCCACCACTCGCTTGACCAAGTAAGGATGCTGGGGATGGTGGAAGACAACAATATCGCCGCGCGCTACGTCGCGATAGGGCAGCAGATGCCGGGTAAGGCTGCCGGGCGGAGCATAGACCTGCTTATTGACCAGCAGAAAATCGCCTACCAGCAGGGTGCGTTCCATGCTTTCGGAGGGAATGAGGTAGGGCTGAAGCACAAAGGTAAGTAAAAACAGCGCCACCACCACCGTCCTGAGCAGCGATGCAAGGGCCTCGGGCACGGTAGGCAGTTGGAGCCGCAACTGCGCGAACCAATGCGAGGATGGGCCTGGCCCCTGAATCGAATCCTGGGTGGAGGTGCTCATAGCTCTGCCGGTTCCTCCTTGCCGGCTTCCTGCTTGACCTGGGCCGCGCCGCCAGCTTTTTTACCGGCCGCCTTCAGCCGCTCCAACGCGCGCCGCGCCGCATCCTGCTCGGCGTGTTTCTTGGTGCTGCCCATGCCGCGCGCCAGTTGCTTGCCAGGTTCTGCTTCGGCTGTCTTGAGACGGACCTCGATCAGAAAGCGCTTGTGATGGTCGGGGCCGCTTTCGCTCTTGACCCGGTAGATCGGAGTACCGGCCCGCGTGGCTTGCAAGTGCTCTTGCAACGCCGATTTATAGTTGCCCAAAGCGGCTCCGGAGCGCAACTGCTCGGCCAACTGCTCGGCGGCCTCGCCCATCACCCAGCGCCGGGCAAAGACGGAGACCGGCTCCAGTCCTCCATCCAGGAAGAGCGCTCCCAGCACGGCCTCCATGGTATTGGAGAGCACCGTGCTCTTGCGCCGGAGGCTACCGCCCTTGTCCTCGCCGCGGCTAAGGCGCAGATGATTGCCCAGGCTGATGGCCGCGGCTACCTCCGCCAGATGCTGACGGCTGACTAATTGGGCGCGGACGCGGGTCAACTCGCCCTCTTGCCACTCCGGATGAAGCAGAAAAAGGGCTTCGGCGACCACCAGTCCCAGCACGGCGTCACCCAGAAACTCCAGGCGCTCATTATTGCCCGTACCGGCGGCTAAGGCTTTGTTGCCGGCGGGAGCCTCCTCGCCAGCCGCTCGCTCGTTGGCCAAAGAGCGATGGGTCAGCGCGCGCACCAGCAACTCGGTGCGCGCAAAGCTATGCCCCAATGCGGCTTCCAACTCGGCTAGAACGGCTTCCACATGCGCCTCAATCTGATGCGTTGAAATACTATCCCAGGCGACCGCTTGAACCGGATTTCCGGTCCAGGAGAAGTCCCCTTCTCATTATTAGACGTCTTACGCTCCCCGGCAGGCGCATACTCCAGATTATCGAGGCTTTTCCGTCCCATTTGGCCATGAAGATTCGGGCTTGTCTGGCTGAGGGCTGGCTATTGGGGGCTTGGCCGGCGCAGGTGGGGGCGAGGCGGTGTCGTCGGCATCATCCTCGCAACTATGTCCCCTGACGGCATAGGCTGTTTTGACGCCCCGCTCAGCGGAGAGCCGGGTATCCAACTGCCCGTCGCGGTTCTTCAATGCCTCTTTGTACTCGGTCAAAGCCTCGTCGCGCTTGCAGTCCAGGTCGAGCATCCGGCCCAGATAGATGTGCGACCAGGCGAGCAGGCGCGGGTCCTTGCTGGCGGCCAGCGTCTGCTGAAATCCGTCGATGGCCTGATCGGGATGGCCGGTGAGGATGGCCGCCCTGGCCAGGATGAACTCGGCGCGGGCGCTGACGGCTATTGCGTCCAGAGAATTGGAAGAATTGGAAGAATCGGATTGCGCAGCGAGGGCCTTGCGGGCCATGGCGCTGGCCGTGGCCACGTCGCCCGCAGCCAGACGCGCCTCCGCCAGGTCAAGGCCGGTCAGTTTGCGCGGTGTACTGCGCGAGAGCACGTCTTCATCGCCTTCCTTGTCGAAGTCGAGATTTCTGGCGCGGTGCACCTGCTGATCCACGTCCATGCTGTAGACCATCTCGCCGATGGTGTCCTTCAGGCTGGCGGGGTCCTTCTCAAACAGGAGCATCTGCTCATAGAAGTATTGCGTGAGCACGAAACCCTGTGTCATGTCGTGGCGCATGGTGGCAATGCGGACGGCGTCCACCTTCTGCTGGTAGGCCTGCCGTTCGTGTTCATAACGCGGCAGCTCGGAGCGGTCGATGTTGGCCGGTATCTTGTAGACGGGAATGCCGGTGTCCATGGTGCGCGCCTCGATGGCCTTGATGAGGCACTCGACAGTCAGGGCCAAAGTATCGGAGCGATAGCGAAACTCCATTGGAGCTTCGCGCACTTCCTTGAGGATGGGCTGTGTGCGGTCGATGGCGCCAGCCCGAACGTAGAGCAGCGGCTCGATCATGTAATGCAGGTAAGTGTGGCGCACGTCGCTCATCCGGATCGTTCCATTCACCGGCGAAACCACGACCACATAGTCCGTGCCATAGATGCGTGCGTTGATGGTGCGGGGCGAGAGCATGGGCTCGATCACCACCACAAACCGCCGCCCGTTGTAGGTTTCGGCCGGCATCTTGAGGTAGAAGTTGGTGGAGACGATCATCTTGGAAAGCGAATCGTGCAACTGGTCGGCTTCCTTATCGTAGATGGGATGCACTACCAGCCAGATGCCGTGCAGGTCCACGGCGGCGGCAAAATCGCGCAATAGAGGGACAATCTCGACGACCTGGGTCGAGTCAGGGGGCATCTCGGTCAGCTCGACCGCGGTTTCCAGCTCCGGGGGCGGGGTCAGATAGAGAGCCAGGGAGATGTACTGCGCAATGTCACGCGCCCCTCCGGTCATGCGGTGCTGGGCTATGTAGAGGCAGAGCTTGTCGCGCTTGTTGCGGGCATCCTCGCTCTTGGCCAGCGCCTGATTGATCTCGTCGCGGACGCGCTTGCGGATCGGGGCGCTCTCTTCCAGGCCGTCATCGTAGCCACAGGCATTCAACGCCGCGGCCATGAGGAAGACCGGCTCAGCGCTGACCAGCGAGATGGTGGGACCGGCTGGATCGACCAGCGAAGGCGCCTTTTCCCGCACAAAATCAGGCGAGGAAGAAGACGTCTGCCCACCCCCGGACGAGCCGGACGAACTGCTGCTGGAGGATTGGGCAAGTGCCGAGGCGGGAGCAATGCCCGCTAAAAGACAAAGAACAGCGGCCGGCAGAACGGCGAAAACTGAATAGGTTTTGAATGTCATGAAGAACCCTGTCTAATTCTAGACGCATGGGCAGCGTCAAACGGAAGCGGCGCTGCTGTGGCCGGGCAATCGCATTTGGAATAGAAGCCATGAACCTCCAAGGCTTTGAAAGGGCACGACTTTACAGCTTGCGGAAAATACTCATTCGTCGTCGAAAAAAGCGTCAGGGCACGACTTCAGTCGTGCCGTAAATGCAACAAAACAAACGCGGGCTTTAGCCCCTGAGGGATGATTTTTCGGCGTACTGAACTTTTGCCACTGGTTGTTACAGGGCGGCCGCGAGCGCGGGATAGCGGCTCACGTGGCTGGTTTCATAGAGGGCGAGGAGGCGCTGGCGCATCAGATAGTAGGCCGAAGACGCCTCCTGTGCATGGAGGGGGAGGGTAAGCCGGAAATGCCGTAACAAACTGGCTGGAATCATGCCCAATTCCACTCGGCGGACGGCACGACGCAAGGTTGCCGCATCCATCCGCATCCGCTCCGTGACGATTACCGCCTCTTCGAAGTTCCAGCGCTGCGCATAGGCGGCCAGCGCGAGCATGATCTCCGCGTTCTCGCGCATCCTCTTCAAGCCTTCGTAACCGCCGAGAAACTCCCAGATTTCTTTCGGCTCCAGATCAATCTGGCCGCGGTGCGGGGCCAGGTAATCCATCGCCACTGCGGACAGCTCCACCATATCCAGCCGATACAGCCCGGCGACAAGGTCATTCCAGTCCAGTAGCGCTATCTTTCGGGACGCACGCCGGTCGGCGAGCACGGCTCCAGCAAAGCCGCACAGTAATGCCCCAAAAATGAAATAAGAGAGCTCAGAGGTCATCGAGAAAATGTTACCTTTGAGCGTCAAGCGTGTCAAGATCATTTTTTATACGCCGGTGCAAATCCAGGATATGGGCGCGCAACTGAGGCGAAATCGGCTGCCGGGCCGGCTCCTCCAACCAGAACTGAACCGTCCAGTAGCCAAGGACAGCCAGGTAGGCAAACATCAGGACGTGCTCCAGTCCCCTGAAGTAGCGCTCCGCGCCGAAGTAGCTATGCAAGCCGTCCACAAGGATGGCGACCACGGCCACGGCCGTCCACCCGTTGCCCAGCGCCATCACATGGTTGCGCCAGCCCAGGCCCAGGCTCTTCGAGGTCCGCGTCACCACGGCGATCAGTTCGCAGACCACCAAGGCGGTAAAGAGATTTCCCCGCATCTGCAAGCGACCAAGCAAAGTTGTGGCCGGAGGCGAAACCAGAAATGGAAGCGCGGCGGCAAAGAGGATGCCGGCCGCGCCCCAGAGGATGAACTGCTTTTTGGCGTCCCGGATCCAGGTTCCGGTGGGCCGCATCACGATCCGCGCAATCTCCCAGATCACCCCCAACTGCAGGAGGAAATCTAGAAGTGCGTAGGTCCAGTAAATCCGCGCATACCAAACTTGCGAACAATACAGGTAGATCAAATACAGCGCCGCGAGAATGGCCGCTTCGTAGCCGATAAGCGCTGTGAAGACAGGGAACTCCTTCCACCTGCACCGATAGATGAGGATGGAGAAGAGGACAGCCTCTCCGAGAAAATTGGACACCCACAAAACATAATCCAGCGCCGAAAGGTTCATTCCGCCTCGCGGCTACTATTCTCTCCGATTTTAGAGGCCAAGCAAAGAGAGAACTAGAGCAACGGCTACTCTCAGTGAATCCATTTGCGGCAGAGGCTGCGGAGCTCCTCCTCCAGGGTTGGCCAGAGCGATGGGAGCAAGGGACGCGATAACGGCGACGGCAAGGGCAATTCGAAGGAACTTTTTCATGGAGGGTCTCCTCTTTCTGGCGCAAGAGTGCGCAAGATTAGCGTAGACTCATTTCTCGCACTTACATAAGGGGAAAATCAGGCGGAAATTCGCGGAAAGTGTGTAAAAACAAGCTGGACAAGAAAATACGGCTCTCATCCTGATGAAAATAATTCCATAGCCCGGCACACTCCTCCCATAAGCTGGGATGCCAGGCTGTGGAAAACTACTCTGGACTACCCGCGTACAGAGACGCCAGAGAAGGAGAGCACCGCCAGGCCGGATACCGGCTGGCCGAAGCGTCGAGCGGGCTCAAAGCGGCTCCACAAGAGCATGTTCTCCACCTGCGCGCGGGTGGCCTTGTCGGTGGGACCGGAGACAATGCGATAGTCGTAGACTTGACCCTCCCCGTTGACATAAGCCTCGATCACGACCGGGGTGGATACGTCGCCGATGGGGTTATCGCCCACAACGCTGGACAGATAGAGGAATCGTGGAGCGGTGGCAGCTCCCAAGGGCTCATCCGGGGTAGCCTGCGCGCTCTCCGGTTGGGTAACCATGCCGGCCAGCACGATAAGCGTGCCCAGCAGCAGCACGGCAGAGGCAAAACCCGCGGCGGCCTGCAGCAGGAAGGGTCCCACGGTGTTTCTCCAGGCCAGATTCAAGGAGTGGAAGGCGCTCTGGTGACGGCGAGCCCGCTCGTGGCTGATGGCCACGCGAATGCGCAACGGCAGGTCCTCCGGCTCAGGCACCGGGCCCAGCGTGGCCAGCGAGGACTGCATCTCTTCAAGAGACTTCCAGTCGGCGGCACACTTACTGCATCTTTCCACATGGGCGGCAACGCGCTGCATCTCGCGTCCGCTCAGACGGCCGTCCAGGTACTCGGTAAATTTAGTCTGCATTGCATTGCAATCGTTCATTGCGCCTCCTCTCCGAGGGGCATTTCATATTCCGCGCGCGGCTGATAACGTACGCTTTCAGCCGGAGCCGTCAAAATCGCCTTCAAAGCCGCGCGCCCACGCACCAATCGCGATTTAACTGTCCCCAGATTCACGCCCTGCAGCTCCGCTACCTCTTCGTAAACAAAGCCCTCGATGTCGCGCAAGATGAGAGTGGAGCGGAATGGTTCCGGCACCTTGCTCAAGGCCGCCTCAACGCGCGCTTTGTTCTCCCTGTGCAACACCAGTTCGTAGGGCGACTCGGCCGGGTCCTCCAGCAACTCCTTCAGTCTCACCGGCTGCCCGGATTCACTCTCGACCATCTCCTGCTCGATGGGGATCTCGGCTTGCCTGTGCCGCGTCCACCAGCGCCGATGGTTGGAGGCCTCATGCAGGGCAATCCGATAAATCCACGTCCGCAGCGACGACTCGCCGTGAAAGCCGCCCACTCCCCGGAAGACCTTCACAAAGACCTCCTGGGTGAGGTCGGCGGCGGCTTCGCGGTCCTGAACGGCACGCGCCAGCAGCGAGAAGATCGGTTGGTGGTAACGCGTGATCAGCCACGCAAAAGCTTCCTCGGAACCCGCCTGCAGCTCCGCGATCAGAGCCGCTTCTTCGGATTCAAAGGTCAGCGCACTGGCAAGATTGCCCATGGTGAGGTCCGCCTGCATCTCAGAGTCCTCCCACCTTACCGCAGAAGAAGCAAACTTGATTCCTGTCAAATCTGCGCCGGGAAAAACCCGGTTTCCGCTTGCGGCCACTCGCTCCAACGGCTGAAAAAGCGCCGGTAGAAATCCAATACTGCCTTCGAGTGCGCGGGAGACGGACAGTGGCTTTCAAGCCAAGGTCCCACGCCCTCTATTATGTTAGACACCGGAGGACCCCTAAAGTGTTCCCGGTCACGCAAGTTTTACTTTCCTTAATAAAGCGGGAACCATGCCACGGGGCCGCTTTCCAGGCCTTAAACAGGCAGAGTTTGACGAATCCCGCCCCAACAGAGACAATAGAAAAGTTGCATCCTTGCAGCCAGTGGGCCTGTGGCGCAGTTTGGGAGCGCGCTTCCATGGCATGGAAGAGGTCGTCGGTTCGATCCCGACCAGGTCCACCAATTAAATCAAAAATATAGACAGGGCGAGCGTTCAACGACAGAGCGTTTGTGTCATAACCCGCCATTTTGCTGCTATTGGCATTGGTTTGCATCGCAGTGTTTTGCGGTTTGGAGGGCTTTTTTGGCGGAATAGCGTGCGCATATAGGCACATGCAATTCTGTGATTCGGTGCGTTTTTCTGCATAAAAGGCACTTTTTCTCCATTTTTCGCCAAAAACTCTCTATCCTGTTTTTATTGAATAGGTTAAGGCAAATAACCCGGAAAATATTGCAGTAGATTCAGGGCACTTGACCTAGTCGTGACCTAGTCGAGTTGAGAACAGAGAACAGAGATCAGGGGTCAGGGATCAGTGCCCTGCCGCGAGCGGGCGGCTTTCAGACGGGGCTGGCGGCTGAGATTCGTCGTTTGTTCGCTTTACCGCGAAATGGCAAGAATGTGGTGCCCGGCTGGCTGGATAACGCTGGGGCGTTTATCATTAGTAATCGCGGTTATTGAGTCAGATTGATGCCAATGGAAGGTTTGTGCGCCGATGTTTCTCCTTTATCACGGCAGCGGATCGGGGGAAGTCCGGCTCCTCGGCGAACATAACCAAGCGATATGGGGCCTCATTCGCAAAAAGGCGATCAACTATCTCACGCTATCAGGCGCTCGTGAGGCTGCCGAACTCCTTTCTGGACTTCCTTTCCAGTATTGGGCTGGCACCAATAGCTTTGGTGACCAGTTTGATCTTCTGTATCTGAGCATCAGCGTCACTCAGTATTTGAAGCTAAAGCTCGATGCAGAGACGAAAGAAAACAAACATCGGTTCAACCTGATCGCGGATGCATTGCAAGAAACCGGTAACTACGTTCGGTTCATTGCGGCCGATATGGAAGACGGCGAATCGGATGCTGTTTCGACGCCTACGCTGGAAATAACATCTGCGGTGGTCGAACGAGCTTTGCTTGACTTTGAGACTCTCACCAAGTCACACGGAGCCGTGAGCGGTATCGACCGTGTTCACACGGCTCTTCACGGATATCTGATTGAGATCTGCCGAGGCGCGAATATCTCACATAACACTGGAGCCGACATCACTGCGCTTTTCAACCTGATCAGACAACAGCACCCGAAGTTTCAGGCTCAGCCTCCTGGTACCGAACCCCAGAAAATGCTGCGCGGGCTCGCACAAATTGTAGATGCCATGAACCCGGTTCGAAACAACAGCAGCCTGGCACATCCGAACGAAAATCTCATCGAGGAACCAGAAGCGATGTTAGCCGCTAATGCGGTGCGGAGTCTTCTGCATTATTTAAATATGAAGCTGCACTGATCTTCGAGGATCTATTTCCCATTTGTGAGGAAGAAATGGAACGCATAACACCGTTTGACGCTCAGCATCTTGAAGCCGCATGCAGAGTCTTGGCAGATACGACCCGTGGGCTTACGGGACCGCAGATCGGACATATCCTACAGGACATGGGCATTATGGACGTTTCGCCGGAAATGACGAAATGGAAGCGGTTGTTCAACGCACTTGCCGAAGCACAAAACAAGCATCAAGTCGGAAACCACTTGATCATGTTTATCAATCGTGCCATGAATCCGGTGAGCTATGCGCGAGACAAGGAATCTTTCGAATGGCGACGTGATGAGGTCAACGTTGTCTTGGCGTTTTCAGGATTCGTCGTCCGAGAAGACGGCAAGGTTACGCATTCGAGCAAAGAATCGACATTGGCGGGCGCGCGTGCTAGGGCAGGACGAATGAAGGCAGCACTCGAGGATCGCAATGTCCATTCCGAGGTCTTTAAGTATTGCCAAGCCGAATTGATAGAGGAGAATTACTTTCATGCTGTTTTGGAGGGTACGAAGGGAGTTGCCGAACGTATTCGAGTTCTTTCCGGACTAACCTCCGATGGCGCGGACTTGGTCAATGAGGCTTTTGGCATCAAAAACCCAATTCTCGCCTTGAATCCACTTCTCACAGAAAGTGAAAAGAGCGAGCAGAAGGGATTCACTAGCCTGTTGATCGGACTCTTTGGCGCGTTTCGAAATCCATTGGCGCACGCACCAAGGATTGTCTGGCCCATGACAGAACAGGACTCACTTGATATTCTCACTCTGATTTCCCTGGTGCATCGAAGATTAGAAGGGGCGGTCAAGAAGTAGATCGTCCCACGACAGGTCACTCGGACAAATCGGTCCCCGAAAGTCGGCTTCTCGGAAGTGCAAATTGCGTTTATATGGGACTGGGGAATTGGCTGGAGGGTCGATCCAACAGGTTTCAAGGACACGGGTTTGAACGCGGCTCACGCTGCGTTGATTGTTTCTCAAAAAATGGCTGTAAGGGGATATGTCGGGGTTAAAACCTACCTCCGTATCGACGCCGCATTCAATCTGCATCGGGCTGACATAGTTCAGCGTCGAATGTATTCGTGTTCGGTTATTCCAGAGCAGCCAAATGGATACGTTTTGCGCGGGCAAGGCCACCCTGCCAAATACCCTGTAGAGATTATGCGGGGGTGGTCTGTGTTTGGTTCTTCAGTTTATGGACGGCTGCAAAATAGGCCACCATCACGCGAAATGTCTTGGACCGATTCACTCCGCCGAGAATCTCGCCGCCGACACGATCCAGATCGTCGGCTATCTCGTGTGTCAATGGGAATACGAACGCGGTGTCAATGCTCTGAAATGGAATGTTCTGCCACTGGTTGTTGTAGAACGCAACAAGCTGCGCTTGAGCAGCCTTGCTCTTGAAACTCATTATGATGTGCTCGGCCAGGGCGTTTTTTCTGCGGATTTTGAGCACCGCAAAAAGCTGCCTGAAATGGCTCTTGGTGAATTTGGAATCGACGGTCAGCCGGAGTTGAGTGCGCGTCTCTGCGGGAGAAACGATTTTGCACTTCGGTCGGGCAGTGGCTTTCTTTGCGGCAGGCATATGGTTTCCTTGTCGATACGTATCTTACAGCATTAGTATATGAGCGTGGAAGACCACACTACAAACGATTGTTGCAAAAGGAGTTCACGCGAATGATGCGCCGGGGGAGTAGTGGGTTCATTGCATGGAAGTGAGGGAAGCCGAATGAACCGCAGCGAATCTAACCGTGGCGATGCAGGGAGAAAAGAAATCTGCCCAGAGACCGTGGTGCGCGTCTGAGGGAGCTATTTCCTCGTGTCGGCTCCGTTTGCTCCGGCGCTCATAGGTGTAGAAATGCCGCCGGTCGTCCGAGACGGCCTTTTTCTGGTTCAAAGGCCGGCGGTAAAGCCTGTATGGGCCGTCGCCTGTAGTGCGCCGGGATTGCGCTCGCGGCGAATATAAGCGGACGCTACTTGACGCAGGGTGGGATAGACCAGTGGCATTAGCTCCTCGAAAGCCGAAGGCTCGCCGTCACGCCACTTCGCCAAAAGTAAGGTGATCTCTCCCCCGGCTGCTTGCAATATCGCCTCCGTGAGCGCGGCGTTAGTGAACCTGTCCCGCGCCAAGTCTCTCACTTCCCGATGGACCTCCCAGTCTCTGAATAGACCCGCTTAGCAGGCAATTCGCATTCGCAAAAAAAGTTGACGCATTTTCCTTTCGATTTACGCATTCTGGGTGAAGGCTCAAAAGGAAGTCCGCCAGGAAGGGGAAGAAGAAATGCCTGGCAACGCTTTCGATTCCGTCCTGAATTCTGTTCGCAATCATCGCACCATAAAGGGTCAGTTCTGCTACAGGCAGGGCTGTCGGCATGCTCCGGGCTGCGGCCTCCGTAAGCTGGCTCCTTCAACCAACAAGAACAAGAACCGGCTACCCTAAAGAAAGAATTTTACAGGATTTTGTGAGTTGACTGGTGCAAAGGCAGTATACAATCGTAAGATTCGAAACGAGGAGTAATAAGATGAAGCCACGCTTGGGAATATCATTGTTGATGCTTGCCCTTGGTCTGTGCGGTTTGTCGCAGGTTGCCGCAGCCCAGTCCGGCGGAGCAGTGAACCGGGCTGTGCCCAATTCTTGCGAAGGCGGGAATTCGTCAGGCATGACAACCATCCACGCGGCGCAGCGTGGCGCACCTTTCTTGAATCTTTGCGATGGCCATGCACTCGGCGGCGGCATCGCGGGAGTGCGTCAGGCTCAGCCCCTGGCTCTGGCCTCCGGCGATTTTGACGAAGACGGCACACCCGACCTGGTGAGCGGCTTCGCGGCCGGCAAGGGAGGCACGATCACCGTGCATCGCGGCAACGTGAACGCGCTGTGGCCCTATGGCGCTGCCGTCATCAACGGACCCCCACCCGCATTCCTGCCGAATCCGCGCACTTTTACCTTGCCTGAAGCTCCGGACTTTATTGCAACAGGAGACTTTGACGCCGACGGCCACTGGGATGTGGTCACGGCGCAACTCGGTAGCAACGCGCTCTATTTTCTGAAAGGCGACGGTCATGGCGGATTTGCCGCTTCGCAGCGCATTCCGCTGACCAGCAACGTCACGGCCATGATTGCGGGCGAGATCAACCGCGCCGACGGCCTGACCGACTTGATTGTGGCCGTCAACTCCGCCAGTGGACCACGGGCATTGGTCTTCGAGTCCCCCATGGGAGCCTTGAAGGACCAGCCTGAAGTGTTTACCCTCCCCGCCCCTGCCACATCGCTGGCCTTGGGAAGATTCGACGGCGGCACGATGAACGATCTGGCGGTTGGAGCGGGAAATCAACTTGTCCTGATCCATGCGCGCGACCGGGGACTCACGCTGAATGCAACGCAACGCGCTGCGATGGCGCCGGCTAAGATCACCGTGCAGAGCTTGCCCTTTGCCGTCAAGGCTTTGGTGACCGGCGACTTTACCGGCACCGGCCCCACTGTTGCCGCACTCGGCGACGACGGCAGCGTTCACGTACTCGAACACGCAATGTCGCTTGCCGCTCCCGGAGCCCAATCTCTGCTCGACCCCAACTTCAAGCCCTCTTTTCAACTGGCCAAGCCGGGGTCCGATAGCAAGCCGGTAATCGTCGGCAGCAGAAACACATCCGGGCTGCTGGCCCGGCAGGCCGCTGTCAGGCAGGCGTCGCAAGCAGACGCGAACTCCCCGGAGTGGACCGAGCGCAGCGTGGTTGCGCTCCCTTCAGGATTTGCCCATGCCAGCCCGCGTCTGGTTGCCGCCCACCTCACCGGCTCCGGGCACGACGACATCCTCGCGCCAGACAGCGCCAACAGCAAGATTCATGTTCTTTCTACCCATTACGCCGGCGAACCCTCGACAGCGAGCAAGATGCATGCATTGCTGGCGAATCCGGATGCGGCGACCGTCACACCGGCCTCCATGCGGCTGCTCGATTCGCTGGATGCCACGAGCGCGCCTGCCGCCGTCTTGCCCATGCGTTTGAGCCGGATTGGATTGAGCGGTCTAGTGACCTTGCAGACAGGGCAAACCTCGCCCACTACAATGGCGCAGACGATTCCAGCATCTAATATCTTCACCGTGACCAACACGCTGGACATTACCTCGGTCGGCAGCACCACCATTCCGCCCGGTTCGTTGCGCGATGCCATGACCCAGATCAACTCCGTCACCGGCCCCGCTCTCATCCAGTTCAATATCCCCACCACCGACCCCGGCTACAATGCGGCCACGAATACATTTGTCATCAAGCCGCTTTCGTCGGGCACGCCCGCCAGCCAAAACATCTTCGCGCTCCCCGCCATCAATCACACCGTGACCATTGACGGATACACCCAGCCCGGCGCCAGCCCCAACACCCTCACCACCAGCGACAACGCGGTCATCCTCATCCGGATCGACGGGAGCCTCTCCACCACGCCCGGAAACGACGGCCTGATCCCCTTCGACGACGACGGAACCACCATCCGCGGCCTCGACTTTACCGGTTGGACCAACTACGGGCAGAACAGCGGCAATAGCTTTGGCGCGTGCGGCGTTGAAGCAGACGGAGTCGGGGACTTCATCGAAGGGAACTTCCTGGGAACCGACACCACCGGCAAGACGTCGATTTGGAATCACATCGGCGTCTTTGTCGATGGCGGCCCGCTCTTCGGCACCGCCCCCGGCAATATTGTGGGTGGCACCACCCCCCAGGCGCGCAATCTGGCATCGGGCAACGCAGAAGCCGGCATCCTGGTTCTGGGAATCGCGGATCAAACCCGGATCGAAGGAAACTTTGTTGGAACCGACATTACCGGCGCTTCCTTGTTGCCGAATTCCGGCGACGGTCTTGGCACCAACGGCGCCACCATCACCTTTGGCGGAGCCATGCCCGGCGCCGGCAACCTCATCGCGGGCAACGGAACCAATGTGGATGTCAACGATCTGCTGAACGGCGGCCTGGCCTCCAATTCGCTGGTGCAGGGCAACCTGATCGGGACCGACGGCACCGGAACCAAGGCTCAGGCCGCTGGGACTGTGGGCGTTTCGATCTTGCACAACCCGCAATATATTACCGTCGGCGGCACCACGCCCTCAGCCCGCAATATCATCAGCGGCAACTCTTACGGCGTCTACGTCTACGACAACTCTCTTTACAACAACATCCAGGGCAACTACATTGGCACGGATATTACCGGAACCAAGCCTCTGGGTAATGTCCTCCAAGGCTATATCAGCGGAGCTACCACATCGAGTGCCATTCCCGCGGGGCTGAACAACATCGGCGGATCGGTGCCGGGCGCCGGCAACGTGATCTCCGGCGGCGCTTCCGATGGCATCAATATCTCCGGAACCAGCCAGATTCCCGCAGGGTATGGACTTATGGCGGGCAACACCATTCAAGGTAACTTCATAGGCACCGACTATACCGGCAAGCAGCCCATTCCCAACCAGGGCAACGGCGTCTATCTGCAGTCCGGCGCGACCAATAACATCGTCGGCGGCGCCGAACCCGGCGCGGGAAACCTCATTGCCTACAACAAAGAGAATGGCGTCCTCATCGATCCCGGAACGGTAGCCGGGGAGCCGGGCACCGGCAACCAAACCATCGCCAACACGATTCTGTCCAATGGCGGCGCAGGTGTGCGCATCAATTCGGGAAACCAAAACCGCATCAGCCAGAACTCGATCTTCGGCAACAGCGCGCTGGGCATCAACCTGGATGGAGCTGGACCCAATCTGAACACAAACTGCCAATCAACCAACACCGGCGCAAACGATATGCAAAACGCCCCAGTACTTACCGCCGGTTCGGGCTCGGCCTACATCTCGGCAACCGCTACCGACCCCAACAACAATACCTCTCAGTTCTCCAATGCCGTCCCTGCATCCGAGGCCGGAAACGTCCTCAGTCTGTTGGGAACTTTCAATAGCACGAAGAGCACCAAATACACCATCGAGTTCTTCTCCAGCCCCTCCGCCGATACGTCGGGTTACGGACAAGGCCAGACCTATCTCGGTTCCACCACCGTGACCACCGATGCCACCTGCAACGCTACCGTCAACAATCCCGTGAACACCGCCGATGCAGACATGAGCGTTGTGCTGACGGGCAGCGCCTCCGGGCTTGAGGTCGGTCCCGATTTCGGCACCCAGACCTACACCGGAACCGTGACCAACAACGGCCCCGCCACGGCGCAAAACGTCGTCTTCACCGATGCCTTGCCCGCCGGACTGGAGATCAGCAGCTCCTATTGCAACCTGGGCAGTTGCCAATCCCCGGTCACCACCAACCTGGGCACGTGTACGGTCGCCAGCAACACTGTCACATGCAACATGGGAACCATGACGCCGGGCGAAGTAGCCACCGTGACCATACCGGTCCAGGCAACCGCCGGAGGCAGCGTCTCCAATACCGCAACCGTGAATTCCATCGTGACCCCCGATCCCAATCCCGCCAACAACACCTCCACCGTGGGCCCGACCGTAGTCGACTATCCCGCCCCCCTCATGGACCACCTCGATCCGGCCACCGTCCTCGTCAGTCCCTCCAGCGATTTGATCCTGAACGTCTACGGAACTGGCTTCCTGCCCAACTCTTCGGTCACCTTCAATGGAACCGCCGTCAACGTGGTCGGATTCCTCGACAATCAGTTCTGCAACTACTTCACTCTTACCTACTGCGCCGCGCTCCAGGTCGACATTCCCGCCTCCATGCTGACTAGCGCCGGAATCCCCACGGTGGTCGTAACCAATCCCAGCCCGATATATGGGGGCGGGAGCAATACCACCTCGGCCAATCTCACGGTCGCCGCCTCCTGCACGTACAATATCGTGAACCTCGATCTTTCCGGCACCATCGATAGCGGAGGAACAGACCTTCTGAGCGATCCGGTCGAGGTAGCCCCCAACGTTGCTACCTGTGCCTGGACTGCTACGTCCTCCGTCCCCTGGGCCGTCATTGCGGACAACGCCTCCGCTACCGGCAGCCAAACCGTTGACGTCATCGTGGCTCCCAATACCGATCCCGCGAACTCGCGTAGCGGCAGCGTCACAGTAGCCGGCCAGACCTTCTCCTTCCAGCAGGGCCCCGGCGCCACATGCTCCTATGCGCTGAATCCCACCTCCGCCACCTTCCCGGCCGCCGGCGGCACCGGAACCATCGCGTCAACTTCAGCTTGCTTTGGCTACTATGTCACTTCCTACGCCCCCTGGATCACCATTGCCTCGTCTTCCACGCTGCTGAGTGATAACGGCACCGTAAGTTACACCGTCGCCCCCAACACCGGCGCGCTTCAAACTGGAACTATTGCCGTCGGCGGCCAGACCTTCACGGTTACTCAGGCCGCGCCCAGTTGCTACTTCACTCTCAGCACGAACTCCGCAACTCAGACTGCCACGGGAGGCACGGGTTCCATCGCAGTTACGGCATCGGCGCCAAGCTGCGCCTGGACCGCAACTCCCAGTAACTCCTCCCTGGTCTCCATCACCTCCGGCGCATCGGGCACTGGAAACGGCACGGTGAAATACTCGGCGCCGGCCAACACCGAGGGCCCGCAAACATCCACGATCGCCATCGGCAACCAGACTGGTTATGCAACCTACACAGTGAATCAGGCCTCCGCCTTCTCCTGCGTCTTTAGCCTCGGTCCAGCCTCGATCAATGTTCCCGCCGATGGAACCTCGAATAACTTCACTGTTACTGCCTCCTACCAAAACTGCCAGTGGACCGCCAACTCCAGCGATTCCACCACTCTTTCCGTCGTCAACAGCGCCTCAGGCACGGGCACGGGCACGGTCTTCTATGTCGTAGGCCAGAATACCGGCGCACCGCGCACCCTCACCATCATCGCTGGCTGCGAGACGTTCACCGTCAACCAGGATGGTACGGCAGTTTCCAATCCCGTCCCCGCCATCACCACGTTACTGCCAACGGGCACAACGGCGGGATCGGGCGCATTCACGCTGACCGTCAATGGCACAGGCTTCATCAACGGCTCGGTGGTAAACTTCAACGGCAGCGCGCGGGCTACCACGTACGTCAGCGCCACCCAACTTACTGCCGCCATCCTGGCCGCGGACATTGCCAGCGCAGGAACGCCAGCGATCACGGTGACCAACCCATCCCCCGGCGGAGGAACCTCAAACGCTGTGACCTTCAACGTGGCAGCCGCGTTGATCACGCCGACAGTAACGGTGACGCCGTCCCCATCGAGCATTACAACCACGCAGGCGCTGACGGTCACGGTTGCCGTCAGCGGCGGCGACAACCCCACGCCCACTGGCTCGGTAACTCTGACCAGCGGCAGCTACACATCGACGGCGACTTTGAGCGGCGGAAGCGCAACCATCAACATCCCCGCCGGAGCGCTGGCGGCGGGCACCGATACTCTGGCGGCTAGTTACACGCCCGACTCGGCAAGCTCCTCGACTTACAACAGCGCCACGGGATCGAACACGGTTGCCGTGACCACCCCTCTAACGACACAAACGATCACTTTCGCCAATCCCGGCGCTCAGACGGTGGGAACGCCGCTGACGCTCTCGGCGACAGCCACTTCCGGCCTCGCGGTCACGTTCACCTCAACCACGACCGGCGTCTGCACAGTCTCCGGCACAACGGCTACGTTTGTCGCCACCGGTACCTGCACCATCGACGCGAATCAGGCCGGCAACAGCACCTATGCGGCCGCCGCGATGGTCCCGCAGAGCTTCACCGTCAATGCCGCTCCGCTCACTGCGCAGACCATCACCTTCGCCAACCCCGGCGCCCAGACGGTGGGAACGCCGCTGATGCTCTCGGCAACGGCTACCTCCGGCCTCGCGGTCACGTTCACTTCAACCACGACAGGCGTCTGCACGGTCTCCGGTACGCAAGCCACGTTCCTCACCACCGGCACCTGCACCATCGATGCAAACCAGGTCGGCAACAGCACCTATGTGGCAGCCACGATGGTCCCGCAGAGCTTCGCCGTCAACGCCGCTCCGCTTACCGCGCAGACCATTACCTTTGCTAACCCGGGCCCGCAGATGGTGGGAACGCCACTGACACTCTCGGCGACAGCCACCTCCGGCCTCGCGGTCACGTTTACTTCAACCACGACAGGCGTCTGCACGGTTGCCGGCTCAACGGCTACGTTTGTCACCACCGGCACCTGCACCATCGACGCGAACCAGGCAGGTAACAGCACCTATGCGGCAGCCACGATGGTTCCGCAGAGCTTCGCCGTCAACGCCGCTCTAGCTCCCAGCTTCACAATTGCTTCGTCCACCGGCGCGCAAACCGTTCAACCCGGCGGCGCTGCGACTTACACTATCTCCGTAACTCCTGTGAACGGTTCATTCTCGAATACGATCACGCTCACGGCTAGCGGACTCCCCCCCGGTGCAAAGGCAAGTTTCTTGCCAGCCACACTTACTCCAGGCAGTTCATCGGCAACCTCTACGCTGACGATTCAGACCGCCGCAGCAACCGGAACGGCGCGGCCGCCTGCTTCCCCATGGCCGCTGGCAGCGCCGGCTCTGGCGCTGATTGGGCTCTTCATTGTGCCCAGCAAACGCCGCCGCCGCTGGATAACTCTCGGGATGCTGCTCTTCGCCTCGCTCGGCGCGGTCGCGGCTCTCTCCGGATGCGGAGGCGGCTTTGCCATGGGTAGCAGCCCCAAGAGCTACACCGTCACAGTTACAGGAACCAGCGGCGCAAATAATCAAACCACCACCGTGCAGCTCACGGTCGAGTAAGAGGAGACCACAATGCAACTCAGGATCAAAACTACATTCGCCCTACTGTTGACCTTGGCTGCGGTCTCCACTGCTTCGGCCCATGCCCAGTCGCCTGACCAGGCCCCCAGCCAAGCTCCCGCTCCGTCCGCGCCAGCCACCGACAAGCCTTTTCACTCCGAGCTGGCCTTGAGTTATAGTTACGTGCGCAGCAACGCGCCTCCGGGCGGCTGCGGCTGCTTTAGCCTCAATGGCGGCAGCGCCACCTTCGCCTGGCCGGTCAAGCCTGGGAGCCTTGCCGTGGCTGGCGAAGTGACCATCGCCCACGCGGGCGCCGCCGCAAGCACCAGCGACAGCCTCACGCTCAGCGCCTTCACGGCGGGAGCACGCTATCTGCCCCGACTGGGCCGCTCGCCCTTGCAGCCCTTCGGCCAGGCGCTCATCGGCCTGGCGCACTCAACAGGAACGCTCGTCCAGGGGTCGAATCCAGGGGCAACCAACGCGGGCGCGGCCTTTGCAGCGAACCTTGGCGGAGGCCTCGACCTGCGCGCCAGCCCGCGCTTCTCTGTGCGATTGATCGAAGCCGACTACCTCGTCACCACCTTCGACAACGGCGTCAACAACCACCAGAACAACCTCCGCATCGGCGCCGGACTGGTAGTGCGGTTTTGAACCGGACGGCTGCGGCGGGAGGAAGAGGCGAAGATATGGCAAGTCTCGGCGGTCGCGCCTGAAACCTCAGTCGCCGGGAACATTCGCCTGCCTTGAGCGGTGATTCGTGAATCCCCGTGTGGCAGAGGATCCAGGAATTGGCAGCCCTCTGCTGAACCAACTCACAAAACTCTGCCAGGATGCTGTAATGATGGAGATGCCGCTCTGCTGCAACAGGCGCAAACGAGGGAGCCAATGCAAGAGAATCGGGCTGATCCACCACGGGTCAGGCCGAGCCCGCTCAATTTGAAGTCTGGTAGAAAATTGGTAGCATTTAGCGTCCATTAGGCCGGTTGTTCTGACTCATCCGACTCGGAAGTCCTGTGCAATCAATATCATGCCATCTTGGAGCTTCCATGGCATGGAAGAGGTCGTCGGTTCGATCCCGAACAGGTCCACCAATTAATCAATAACTTAGAGAATCATTTTTCCCAGGACCGAGCATCCCACTGTCTGGCTGCGCAATACATTTTCCCTTCGGGATTCGGCGTATGGCGCAGGTCCCCAGCGTGAAGAATAAATGCGGGTGCCCTAGGTGCCTCGCTTCCGGGCACCTGGGATCATGGCGAATCACAACGGCAGCGCGTCAATCTCCGCGCGGGCGGGCATGGAGGGCGCGGTGCCGGGGCGTGTGATGGAGATGCCGGCGGTCACGCAGCCAAAGTGAGCGGCCTCCACCAGGTCCATGCCCTCCGACAGGGCGACGGCGAAGCCGCCATTGAAGGCGTCGCCCGCTCCGGTGGTTTCCACGACTCTGCCGGCGTTGACGGCGGGAACATGCGCATTGACGCGGGCATTCTTGACGAAGACGCCCTGCGCGCCAAGCGTGATGAGGACGTTCTGCACGCCGCGGGCGATGAATGCATCGGCGGCTTTCTCGGCGTCAGCCACGTTGGCCACCGGCATGCCGGTAAGCGCGGCGGCCTCCGTCTCATTGGGAGTAATGTAGTCGATGTATTGATAGATGCTCTCGGTCAGAGGCGCGGCCGGCGCGGGATTAAGAATGGTGGGTACGCCGAGCGCGTGGGCCAGCCGAAGTCCGTGCTCAACAACGGCGAGCGAAAGCTCAAGCTGCGCGACGAAGACGCTGGAGCCGGCAATGAGCGCGCGAGCCTGATCGATCTCGGCGGCGGTCAATTCAAAGCAGGCGCCGGGCACAACGATAATTGCGTTCTCGCCCTTCTCGGCATCGATGATGATCGCGGCCGCGCCGGTGGCGCTCGTCGTCGTGAAGAGAAACCTGGTGTCGATGCCCTCTATCTTATAGAGATTGCGCGCCATGTCGCCGAAGGCGTCCTGCCCCAGCTTGGAGATGAAGCTCACCCGGCCGCCGGCGCGCGCCGCGGCCACCGCTTGGTTAGAGCCCTTGCCGCCTGGGCCAAGTTTGAATGACCGGCCCATCAGCGTCTCGCCCCAGGCGGGAATGCGGCCCGTGCGGAATGCCAAATCCGCAACAAAGCTGCCCATCACTGTAACCCACTTCTTTTCCATTACTGAGTCATCCTATTGTGTAGAGGTATTTTCATAACCTGGTTTTGAAAGGGCACGGCTTTAGCCGTGCCGCTGACATAGCCGAAGAATCGCGGGCTTTAGCCCCTGAGGGAAAGCTCAGAGACGGTCAGCATCCGGTTATTAAACAGTTTATAGCAAGAAAAATAAACCGTGACCATGCTTCAGTACAGCAGGTACTTAGCCCGAATCGGCTTGAACAGTTCAATTGCCTCGACCCAATCCATCCACACGCGGCGCGGGTCTTGCCCTGCGCTGATCGCATCCATAGTGGCTTTGTTCAGCATCAAGTTATCCAGTTTATTCATCTCGAACTGCTGCGGATAAAGAGAGTGGAGCGCGGACGCAATCTCAATGCCAAGTTCGGGTGCGTCGAACGCATTCCTGTCGGTGACGATGATATTCACGCCTCCGCATTTCTGCTGCCCATACACGCTGGCGCTGGGCATAAATTCTGTCGGCACAAAGCGAACACCGCTGATAGCCCGCGCATTCAGGTAGGCGGCCAGCTCTTGGGATTGAATCCACGGAGCGCCCAGCAGCCCGAAGGGCGTATCGGTGCCACGCCCCAGCGATACATTTGTGGCCTCCAGTATTCCAAGTCCTGGATAGAGAATTGCTTCGGTCAGGCTGCGCATGTTAGGGGATGGATTTACCCACAGAATCCCTGTAGAATCCATCCAATCGCCACGCTGCCATCCCTCCATCGGAATTACCTTCAGCTTGGAATGAATGCCGCGTTCGGAGTTATAAAAACGCGCCAGCTCGCCAATTGTCATGCCATGGCGAATGGGAACCTGCCCGTAGTTAATAAAGTTTTCGCGTCCCTTGTCGCTGATAGGTCCCTGAATGGTTGAACCGTTGATTGGGTTTGGACGGTCGAGTACAAAGATTTTCTGCCCTGTCTGAGCCGCTGCCTCCATAAAGTAGCCGAGCGTAGTTTCGTAGGTGTAAAATCGCGCGCCAATGTCCTGAATGTCGTAGACAATCACATCCGCCAATTTCAACACATCCAGAGAAGGATGGCGCTTTGCGCTGGAATCTCCATAAACGCTGTAGACAGGAATTCCTGATGCCGCGTCTTTGGAATCGCCAATCTCGGTAGTGTCCACGCTTCCGGTTACGCCGTGCTCCGGACTGAAGATAGCGATAACCTGGATGCCCTGTGCTTTGGCCAGCAAATCGATGGTGCGATTGCCGCGCGAGTCCACGCCGGTTTGGTTGGTGACCAGAGCGACTTTGGTGGTCTCTTTGCCCTCTTCACGAAGTTCGGCATAATTATGAGCTTCCAGCATATCGATGCCGGTGCGGACCGGGCCATTGCGTGCAGCTGACGGACTCTCCGCGTGCTGTTTTGGATCGCCTGAAGCGGAGAGTCCGAGTCTCTCGGCCGCCGCCGTGGCAATCCGCGCGCGCAACGGAACGATCGCTGAGTTATGGCCGTGCGGATGAACCGCGTTAGTCAGAAGAATCACATAACTCTCCGAAACCGGATCGATCCAGATCGACGTACCCGTAAACCCGGTGTGCCCAAAGGAGCCGATCGGAAATATCTCTCCGCGAGGAGAGGAATACGGCGAATGAATGTCCCAGCCCAGGCCGCGCAGCGCTGAAGACATGGGCGGCTGCTGCGGAGTGGTCATCTTCTTCACCGTCAGTGGCGTGAGCACATGAAAGCCGGTGAGCTGATCCTGCGCGAATTTCGCTAGATCATCGGCGGTTGAAAATAATCCGGCGTGACCAGCAACGCCACCCATTCGGCGCGCAGTCGGGTCATGTACTACGCCGCGCAGCATATGATGGCTTTCGTCGTACTCCGTCGGCGCAATGCGCGAAAGCCATTCTGCGGGCGGAAGAAAGCGTGTTTCTTTCATCTCCAGAGGAGCGAAGACATTCTTCGCTGCATATTCATCCAGGCTCATGCCGGAAACTTTCTCAACCAGAAATCCGAGCGTCTCAAAGTTAATATCGCTATAGAGAAAGCGCGAGCCGGGAGGAAAGGCAGGCTTCTGATCCATGACCATCTGGTAGGCAACATCGCGCCCCTTCCACTCCGTTTTGAGATCGAGGTCCTCCGTCAGCCCGGAAAAATGCGTAAGCAACTCGCGGACCGTAATGTCGCTCTTCCCATTTTTTGCGAACTCCGGCAAGTAGGTTGCCGCCGGCTCATTCAGCCGAACCTTCCCTTCCTGCACCAGCTTCATCACTGAAGTCGCCGTGGCAATGCACTTAGTCAGCGAAGCAAGATCGAAGATGGTGTCTACGGTCATCGCTTCCCTGCCCGGTTCCAGCGAACGCATGCCGTAAGCTTTGCGATAAACCACAGCTCCGTTGTGCCCGATCAGTACGACGCCTCCGGGAATCGTCCCTTGTGCAACCGCCGCATTCATGATTTCATCGACGTTGGCAAAGTTCGCCCCGCGAGTGATCACCGCCGCGTTGCCTGAGGGCAATGCATCCTGGGCAACCAAGCTGCCATACGATGCGGCAACCATCAAAAGAATCAAAACAAATCGGCAATTTGCAGTCCAACTTCTCACTTGAAACCCCTTGGCCTGGGCAATTTCAGGCTACTTACTAACTAAATGACAACTAACTTCGGGAGGCAATCGCACATAATCGGATAAGCTTACGAAGCCAGCACCTTCAGCCCCAGGCCTGGCCCGGACGGCAAGATCAACTTCCCTTTCAGCACCCTCACACCTTCGTAAGGATCGTTGGAAATCAGCAGATTTCCATCAAGGTCTGGATAGTCTACAAGGGCCGCCAGATGAGCCGCTGCCGTTACCGTGCACGAACTTGAAACCATGCAGCCCAGCATCACCTTCATATTCATCGCGCGGGCAAACTTGATCCATCGGTAGGCTTCCATAATGCCCCCCGACTTATCCAGCTTCACATTGATTCCGTCGTAAGCTTCCTTGAGCACGGGTATCAATGACGCGTGGGTGCAAGCCTCGTCGGCGATGATGGGTATGTGTACCTTGCTGCGCACATACTTAGTTTCTTCGAACATATGCGCGGGCATTGGCTGCTCAATCAACTCCACGCCCTGCGTCTCCAGCCAGTTAATCTTGCGGATGGCTTCTTCCTTGTCGGTCCAGCCTTCATTGGCATCCACGCGCAACGGTTTTTTCGTTACACTGCGCACGGCCTCAATAGTCTCTTCGTCGTTCTTCAGTCCAACTTTCACCTTCAGTACAGGAAAATCCTCCGCCTCGCGCGTCTTTTGCCGCGTAATCTCCGGCGTGTCGATGCCAATCGAAAAAGTGGTCACAGGAGCGTCCGCGGGGTCGAGTCCGAAATACTGATACAACGGAATGCCGAGTTTCTTGCCCATCCAATCGCAGATCGCAATGTCCACCGCGGCCATGGCCGCATGTTGTTGATCTCCAAGCAAGCTGCGCACCTCGGCAAGAAACTTATCGAACTTTCGCGGGTCGCCCGCGGCAATCTTGTCGATGATCGCATCGATGGCCTGTTTGGCTTGCTCCGGAAATTCCTTGTAGCGCACGATCGGCGCGCCCTCGCCGTATCCGGTGATGCCGTCACGCTCATACTGAACGTGAACCGTGTCACGATAGGCGCTGGATGACATCGTGGTCGTCCAGGTGTGGCGCAGCATCAGGCGTTTCAACTCAGTTTTAACAACGGCATTGCCGCCCGTTGCCGGTGCGTCCACAGCATACAATGCCGCGGGCATTGCAGCGCCCACGCCCACTGCTCCCGCGGCTTTAAACAGATCCCGCCGATTCATCATTTCACTCTCCGTGCCGCTACCAGCAGTTTAGTCCATGGCATGCCGTCCAGCTTGCTGATCTGGACCCCAGGATGCGTATTGGTTGTGTCATGGATAAACTCGCCATTGCCAATGTACATGCCCGTATGGGTGATCTTTGTAAGGCTCGCGCCAAAAAACAAAAGATCGCCCGGCTGCAAGTCCTTGCGTTCCACCGGCACTACTCCACTCCAGCTTGCCTGCACGCCGGCATCCCGCGGCATAATGTGCCCGCGTTGGCGGACCAGCATCTGCGTGAAGCCGGAGCAGTCAAAGCCATAACTGGAGACCCCGCCCCATGTGTAAGTGACGCCAAGAAACCTGCGCGCAAGTTGAATGGTCTGCTCGATGGTCAACGGCGCGAAATCCGCACTTACATTGCCTTGCTCAACATATGCTGTCTGACCATTCACAAGCTTGACTTGGAGCCAGCGTCCATCCTTGTCCACAGAGCCGAGAATCACTTCCAGACGCGCCTCCCAGGGTAGGTTCAGCACGGGAGCGTGTTTGGTCACGCTGGGTTCGCGATAAAGGTTCGCGCTCAATTCCACAACGCGTACCGCCTTTCCATCCGGAGCATAGACGCCTTGCTGCGGCGTGATGTCGGTCTCAGCCACCCAACCGGTGTAGTCATCGCCGGTGCGGATATGAACCCATCCATTTTTCTTTTCCAGAGAAAGAACTCCTGCTCCATAAATAGCCTGCGATACAACATCGCTGTCAGCGGAGGCGAAGGAGTACATGTTGATTACAGGCTTGGAAACGACATAGTCCGGTTTTGCAACGGATTGCTGGCCTGCCGCGCCGGCGCTCCAGAAAGCGGCGTACAATACCAGAAAATAGCGAGCCTGTGAAAGTACGGAGTTATTGCAAATCCTCATTTTCCCTCTCCCATAATGTCACCCACTCAGTAAATTTGTCAGTTATCCTTCTTGATTCCAGGAAAATCCGTTTGAATGGGTGGAACTGTGGCCGGCAGCGCCGGCAACCCTACGTCTTCCGGCTTGGGTAGGACGTGCGTCTGACGATATTGCGAGCTTGCCTCACTGAAGCGATTGGCGCGCTGAATCCATAATTGCATGCTGAGATCGTAACGCGCCATGACATTGTCAAGCCAGTAAGGTCGATTCTCCTGGAGCCATGCATGGCGAAAGAGCTCGCGGGTCAGCCCATATACTTCACGCAGATCCTGGCATTCCCCGTTCACACCGGTAATCGCGCCTAACTCACGGCTGACTGTGCGCATGGCGACAGGATCGTTCTGCGCCTGATAGGCGCGCCTGTAGCTATCGGCAATTTCCTGCGCCACCTGGAATTTGTATCCGATAAAGTCAATGCGCCGAGCACCCATCTCCATAGCATCCAGCGCATCCGGCTCTCTCAAGTCTGCCGCAGCCCGCGCCTGTTCGATGAGAATAATGGCTTGTTCGGCGTGCACGCGCAGCACATGAACAACCGGCAGCAATTTAACGGAGATCTGTTGCCCTTCTACGCTCCACGGATCGATCCAGAACAAGTTATCAGTTGCGGAGCTGAGTCCTGCATCTTTCAATGTTGTCTGCGCAGCCATAAGCTCCACTTGCGCCTGGTTAATCTTGCCTGTGAAATCGCCGTGGAATACCTGACCATAGCTCTTTTGAAATTGAGGAATGTCGCTTGTTCCCGATTGCCACCCGGCTGCCGCTCCAAAGAGCACACCATACCAATCCAAATTGAACAGGCCCTCGCCGAGATCATTCCACACGGTATTCAACACGCCGGTGGAACCAAGCCGCTGCCCATCGCTGACGAATCTCTGGATGTTATCCAGACCGGCATTGTAATTCGGATAGACTACCCGCCAGTTATCAACTCCCGGAGCCACCCAAGTCTCCATTCCAGCATCAACATACGGCAATAGCCATTTGTCGTATCCATCGGGGTTTGGATTGTATTCCCACGCGATGGCAATCATATCCTTGGGCAGTGTCTTGACCAGTTGCGGACTGTCCATGGCTATGTCGCCCCAAAACAGCAGCTTTCTATGCAGAGGAGTTAGTCCCGTATGAATCTGTTTGAGAAAGTCCACATAGACAGCGCTTAGCCCCTCCTGAGTTACGCGCTCTTTGGTCTGCCCTCTTCCCAGCTCGAAGGTTTCGTCCGCGCCGATATGAAGGAAGGGGCCGGGAAAGATCGAGGCTATCTCCGTGAACCATTGCCGGATCAACTCCTGCGAGCCAGGCTGGCCCGGAGCCAGCACGGAGCCGTGAGGCGTCTCCGCCAGTTGCGAATAAATATCGTACATCAAAACACGATGCAGGTGTCCAAATGCCTCTTGCTCGGGAATGATCGTGACGTGATATTGGCTAGCATAGTGCACCAGCTCTTCCGCATCGGCGCGGGTCATCGCACCGCCGGGAAGCGCGGCAAGAGGATTGGACGCAAACGCAAAGGTGTTCTCAAAGTATGGAGAGTAAACATTCACCTTGTACTGGGAAAGCACGCGAATCTGATGTTTCTGAAACTCCAGTGTGGGAACGGGACCGCGCGAGAGATCGTCGCTCAGGCCGCGATACTTCATGGCCGGCCAATCGCGTGCCACAACTCCGTGCAATACAGCCTGTGCACCGCTGCCGGTAATCAGTTGCTTGATGGTTAGCGCGCCGTAATAGATTCCCGCGCTCGTTGCGGCAATGTCGTATGTAATGTCTTTATCGGTAACAAGAATGTAGCCTTCGTCGCGCATAGCCGGATCGAAGTTGACTTTGACGCGGGTGAGAATATCCGCAGCCTTCTTTGTGTTCTGGCGAAGCAGCACAATCTTGATCTTGCCCATCCTGCCGGCACGCGCGTCGATGCCGCGTTCCTTGAGCGCACTCGCCAGGTCTTCGGCAGCAAAGTTGTCTTCAGAATCTTTGCCTTCGGCCAGGATGCCGATGCCCTGCGCCAGTGAAATATCTCCGACTTCGCGAATCTCGCGCGGCATGGGAATCAGGGCTAACTTCGGGGCCTCGGACGGCGCGGAAGAAGAATGCGGAATATCCTGCGCCAGCAAAGCAGTTTGCGGCAACAACTGGACACCTAGCCCAATGCAAGACGTAATGCAGGGAACAATAGCGGAGATCAGGAGGCGTTTCCGTAAATAAGTAAACCGGAACATTCGTTTCACCTCACCATGCGCGGAGATGCGCTGTAAGTTTATGGTACAAGCTGGGATGCGGGAGTCCTTGATAGCAGAACGGCGCCAGCCGAAGCCGGCGCCGCTCTGGTTATAGATGCGAAAGGTTAGAAGGTGAACTTGCCGGCGACTTGCACGATGCGGGCGTCGCGGGCAGTAGTGATTTTTCCGAAAGTACTCGATGTTGTTGAAGTAACTCCGGGCGAGCCCAGGTTGGTGTGGTTGAGCAAGTTGAAGGCTTCTCCGCGAAGCTGGAATTTCAGGCCTTCGAGAATCTTGAAGTTCCGGAAGAGACCCAGATCGATGCGTTCGAAACCCGGAGCGCTGACCACGCCGCGCTTTTCGTTACCCACCTGACCGAGTCCGCCTGGATTAAGTGCAGCGGGCAGAGGCGCCGCGAACGCACCGCGATAGAACCACTGACTTGGAATGCGGATTTGTGATCCGTAGCCATTCCGGGGGTTGCCAATCTGGTTGGGCCGGAAACCGATAGAGGTGGCTCCCGCAACTCCAATTCCGGCGGAATCATTGGCTTCGTTGCCGTTTGCCTGGTTGTTGATTGGGTTGATGGTGCCAGCGGGGCCATAGTAAACCGTGCCACCCAAGCTCTCCGTGATGGTCAGCGGCAATCCGGAGTTCATGGCCAGGATGCCGGAGACCTCCCATCCGCCAACGATGTGGCCAGCGACACCGCGCTGATCAATCATCCAGGGCAGCTCATAGATGCCATCCACTGATAGAACATGATTTCGGTCGTCGGCGGCGCGACCATAATCGCCGTTGATGTTATAGGTGTTCTGCGGACCGCCTGAGTAGTCAGCCTGGGCGTTGGTCAGATCGCGCGACCAGGTGTAGTTGGCGTCGATCATGCTCTTGCCCTTGAACTTCTTGGTGGCCTTGACCTGCAAGCCGTTGTAGTTGGAGTTGAAGATCGGCTGGACCGAATCGATGCCAACGTAGCCCAGGTACGGCCTGACCTGGTTGAGCCCGCGATCACAGGTTGTGCTGATGTACGCCGCTGGGGTAGAACTGGTCACGGCGGAATCCGCATACTTGCAAGAGGAGGCAACATCGGTCGGCGAGATCTTGCCGAGATAGGAGTTGGGCACCGGCTCATCGATGTTCTCTTTGCCGATCAAGTGGGTGCCGTGCGTCCCGAAGTAGCCGATGTCGAGCATGAAGGTCGGCGACAACTGCTGCTGGATATCCAGCGAGAACTGCTGGGTATACGGCGTGTGGTAGTTAAGCGGGGTGCCTTCAATGAGGCCCGGCGTCGTCGAGGCCGCAATGGTTGCCGAAGTACCCGCGGGGTCGTCCAGAACCGCGGTCGAGAGCGCGTAGTTGGTCACAGCGGGTGGATTGTTAAAGACCGCCGTCTCATAGTAGCTCACTTCCGACGCGTTATAGGCCCAGCCATAGCCGCCTCGGAGCGAGGTTTTGCCGTTGCCGAAGAGGTCATAAGCGAAACCGAAACGCGGCGCGAAGTTGTATTTGTCCGCATGGGCGACCTTGTTGCCGAACGGAGAAGGATGGCCTGTGATACCCGCGCCGGATTGGAAGATCAGGCCATTCATGTAGTTGATGCCCTGGTAGTCGGCATTGGAGTTTCCGGTGAGATTGGTGGTCAAGTACCCATTGGTGTTGGGGCACAATGAGGCCGAATAGAAGCAAATCAAGCCCGTGCTGCCGATGGTCGACGCATTGGCGGCATTGAAAGTGGCCGGGTTGAAGTTGCTCAGACGTTGGCCGCCATCCGTGGGCTGGGCATAGTAGCTGTAGCGCACGCCCAGGTTGAACGTCAGTCGCGACGATAACTTGAAGTTGTCCTGAACAAATACCTCCAGGCTGGTTTCCAGGATGTCAGCCGTAATGGCGTTCGACGCCTGGCTGAATCCGCCATTGGCGTTGCCGGTCAGGAAGTTGGCAAAAGCAATGTCCGTTTGTGTTGCCGTATTCAGCCCGGCAACAACAGGGGAGATGCCAGTGTTGATGCCGGCAAAGGTGAAGCCGCCCTAGTTGCCTCCGGTGGCGTTCTCCTTCTTCTCGTAATGGTTGTAGCTGACGCCTGTAATAAGCGTGTGGCGGCCCAGCGTCTTGGTGACATCGCCAAAGACGTTGTGGTTTTCGTTGATGTCGTGATAGATGCCCGTGCTGCCCAGATTGGTAAGCGAGTTGCTCCCGGTAAACGAGAGGGTGGGAATTACGCCGAGCACGTTTTTGTATGGCAGCATGGGATTGACATCGGTGGAGTTAGCGGTGGTGAAAGCGCCGATGGGCGTGGTGAAAATTGCGTTGCTGGAGTAGGCGTAACCGGCGTTCATCAGCATGGTGGGCGAGAAGAGATAGGTGACGTGCCCCATATGCTCGGTGCCCGGATTCTTGGTGCTGGTAGCAGTGAGGCCCGGGATGGGAAGAGCATTGAAGGTTCCCGCGCCGGCCATGATCGGGAACGTGTCGTGAATGTAGCGATAGAAAACAGTCAGCTTGGGCGAGAACGTCTGGTCGACGCGGGCCAGAATTTAATTGTTATTGTAGATGTTGGGCACGGTGGACAGCAGTGCATGCGGATCCTGCCCTGCAGCGATGTCGGCCAAGCTGGGCGGCACCGGAATCAGGCTGTAGATGTCCTTGATGTAGGCCGCTGCTACTGGATCAATGGTCGTAATCTTGTCACCGTATGCGGTGCAGGCTCCATTGGTCGCGTTATACGCTGTGCAGACCGAAACCGGTCCCGTTGCTGAGGTGAGGCCGGTGTAGGAATTGGAGAAGTCGCCCGTCCGCTCGGCAGCGGTGGGGACGAAGGCCGTTCCCGTAGTGTACTGCACCAGGCGCCGGGTCTCATCTGAGAAGAAGAAAAAGGTCTTGTCCGTGCCGTTGTAGAGGTGCGGAATCCTGACCGGACCGCCGATGGTTTCGCCGAAGTCGTTGTAACGATACTTTGGAATTGCCGTTGCGGGCGTAACCAGCTTGTTTCCCCAATTGTCTGCATCCAGGAAATCATTGCGCCAGAACTCGTAAGCACTCCCGTGGAACTTGTTGGTTCCGGACTTGGTGACCACATCGACCTGGCCCGAGGCACTGCGCCCGAACTCGGCGGAGTACTGGCCGCGCAGTGTCTTGATTTCCGCAATGGCGTCCACGCTGGGATAAGTGAGCAGCGTCAGGTTGGATCCGCGATCCACGTTGTCGGCGCCGTCAATGGTCCAGTTATTGTCCGTATTGCGGCCGCCATTGACTGAGAAGTTGACAGTATTCGCCATTCCACTAGGAGCCGTCGAACCGACATACAACTGATCAGTCGTGCCGCCATAGACGACGCCGGGCTGCAACGTAAGAAACTGCTCGTAGTTGCGATCATTGAGCACCAACTCGTTCATCTGGTCGCCGGTGATGAGGCCTGAAGAGGACGCATTTTCCAGATTCAGCTGTGCCTGAGACGCTGTAACAGTGATCGATTCGCTCGCGCTTCCGGCGACCAGAACCTTGTTCACGGTCAGAGCATCAGCGGCGTGCAGCTGGAGCCCAGTAACAGTCGCGGTTTTGAATCCGGGATTCGCCACTTTCACCGTATAGGTTCCAAGCGGCAGTGATGTCGCAGTGAAATAGCCCTCGGAATTGGTTTTCAGGACGCGAACATCCTGGCCGCGGTCGGTGTTGGTCAGCGTAACTGTGGCGCCAACGATAACGGCTCCGGTCGCATCCGACACTGTGCCGCTGATACTGCCTGACACAGAGTCCTGCGCCCAGGCGCTGCCGCACCCGAAGCCGAAAAACGCGGCCAGAACCGTGCTGCATAGCAATCGTTTACATAGGTTCATTTCCCTGCCTCCTAAAAAGATTTACCTGTGAAATCGCTGATCATTGCTGCGTACTCCTTCAAATGTTCCCCCTCGTAAACACGCAGCGGCTAAGAGATGTCGATAGCCTTTTTACAAGAACAGAGTAGCCATCCGGCAAGCCAGAATACCGGGTACACGCCGAACTTACAGCACTCTAACGATTCGCAAAATTATAATAGGTGGGTTGGCTGGCGGTCAAGCAAATTAATCATGAAGCTGACCAAAGCTGCCCCATACGCTCAATCAGATAAAAAATCAATGTTATTCCCAAGAAACAATCTCGTTTTTTTCGAGCCTGCTTTGCCTCGGCCTACGGAGGTCAATTTTCTGCTGGATGGTTGACGCGAATGTATTTTTTATGTCGATGTTGACAAACTTCTAGCCTTCAATTGCCCCTCCAATACTGCCTTGAGCGCGCTTGAGCCGGCGGATGGCCTCTGCTTTGGAAACCTTGGCGCAGAGCATCACCAGCGCCACAGAAACCTTCATGTCGGCTGATTCCAGGGTGGCCAGCGCAACGTTCCGGTTCACCTTAGCAACGCGCTGCACAATGGAAATACCGCGCTCCAGCAGCTTTTCATTCTTGAGGTGCAGGTTGACCATCAAATTGCCGTAAACATATCCCAGGCGGGCCATGGCGCCGGTAGTCAGCATATTGCAAATAAGTTTTTGCGCCGTGCCGGCCTTGAGGCGAGTCGATCCGGTCAGCACCTCGGCGCCAACCTCGGCCACAATGGCAATCTCGGCGACGCCGGCCAACTCCGAATCGGTGTTGCAGATAATGGCGATGGTGGCAGCGCCCTTTTTTGCGGCGTATTTCAAAGCCGCAACCGTGTAGGGAGTGCGTCCGCTGGCGGCCAGGCCCACCACTACATCTTTTTTGCCGGGCTTGCGGACGGCCATGTCTCGCACGCCCAGTTCAGGTGAATCTTCGCTAGACTCTGTGGCGTTGGCCAGCGCGTGTTCGCCGCCGGCGATTACGTATTGGATCATGTCTGGATCTGTGCCGAAGGTGGGCGGACATTCGGAGGCATCCAGCGCGCCGATTCTTCCGCTGGTGCCGGTGCCGACGTAGATCAGGCGGCCGCCGGCGACAAGCCGGTCGCGCACCACGTCGATGGCCTGAGCGATGGCCGGGAGCACCTGGCGGATAGCGCGCAACACTCTGGCATCCTGGCGATTCATCAGCGTGGCAATTTCCAGCGCGCTCATTTTATCCAGATCGGATGAAGCGCGGTTTTGCCGTTCCGTTTCCAGCCCACGTAATATCACGGACGCTCCTGACTTCCAACTGCTGTTGCCGGTTCAATCGGCAGACTGCGGCGCAGAAAAAAGCTTGCGCCATAGCCGATCGCAAAGGTCAAAATACTGCCCAGGGGCACATACCAGGTGTACGGAACCCTGGTGAACTGCCACAGAAAAATGTTCAAAGCAAATCCGCACACCATTCCAACCATGGCTCCGCTCTCCGAGGCACGGCGCGTAAGAACGCCCAGCATGAAGACACCGAGCAGCGAACCGTAGGCCACCGAGGCAATGGACAGTCCAACTTCCAAAACCTTCTGGCCGCTTTGACGGACCACCATCGCCAGCACAAACAGCACCACTCCCCAGAAGATGGTTGCCATCCTGGAGAGAAACATCTTGCGTTTCTCGCTGGCTGCTGGATTGAATCGGGAATAAAAATCGATGATCGTTGTGGAAGAAAGCGAGTAGAGCGAAGCGCTCAGGTTGGTCATGGCAGCGGCCAGGATGGCCGAGACCAGCAACCCGCTGATGCCGGGCGGCATATAGTTGACCACGAAAGTGGGATAGATGCGATCTGAGCGCACAAAGGCCGCGGCTGGCGGGAGCATCCTGTAAAAAACAAACAACAGCGCGCCGATCAGCAAGAAGAGCGCAAACTGAAACAACACCAGGACGCCGCTGGCTATCAGAGCCATCTTGGCGGAGCGCTCGTTCCGCGACGCCAACAGCCGCATCACGATCAGTTGATCGGTGCCGTGACTGGCCGTAGTCAGAAAAGCGCCGCCGATCACACCGGACCAGATAGTGTATTTCGCGTAGAAGTTCCAGCCAAACTCGAAAACGTGGAACTTGCCGGCCTGCGCTGCCGTCGTGCAGGCTGCATCCCAGCCTCCCGGCACCAGGTGCGCGATGGTGAACAAACCGATCACGGTTCCTGTAACGTAAACCGACAACTGAATGACGTCCATCCAGATCACGGTCGCCATGCCGCCCTTGAATGTGTAAATCAAGGTGAGGATGATGACGATGGCGATGGCCGCCACATCGCGCCACAGATCGCTATAACCGCGCAGAAGCCCGGAGAGAGCGATGCCCACCACAATGGCGATGGCAAAAACGCGAACGCCATCCGCGGCGGCGCGCGTCATCAGGAACAACCCGGCGGTGAGCGAGCGCAGCCTCTGCCCGAAGCGGCGCTCAATCAGTTGGTAGGCCGTAACCAGGTCGCCGCGAAAGTAATGCGGAATCAGCAGCAGGCTGATGATCACGCGCCCGATCATGTAGCCGATCACCAGTTGCAGAAAGCGAAAATCCTGCTCGTAGGCCATTCCCGGCACGCTGATGATGGTCAGCGTGCTGGTCTCCGCCGCCACGATGGACAGCGAGATGGCCCACCACGGAATCGTATTTCCCGCCAGAAAGTAGCCCTTGATGGTGTTCTGCTTCTTGCGGAAGTGCATTCCGAAGGCAGTGACGCAGGCCAAGTAAAGCACGATCACGGCAACATCAAATGCGTTTAGTCCCATGGCTCCTCGTTCTGCGCTTCCTGCTGGAATTCAATTTCCGCGTACAAGAATGACACCTTGATCTCAACGTGGTCATTGTAGATGACGCCAGCATTGAAGAACAAAATTCACGATGAGACTGGAATGATGATTGGGCGAGGGCATTGCTCGCCGTTCCGAGCCTGCGCCTTGGTATGACGGTTTACAACTTCTAAAAGCTACGCCGTCGCCCGCTGCTGCTCACGGTTACCCAGGCGCACACTGATCACCTTGGAGACGCCCTGCTCCTGCATGGTCACGCCGTAGATCATGTCGGCTGCCTGCATCATGCGTTTGGAGTGGGTAACCACCAGGAACTGCGTTTCCCGGCTCAAGGAGCGCATCAGGTCGGAGAAGCGGCCGACGTTGGTCTCGTCCAGCGCCGCGTCCACTTCGTCCAGCGCGCAGAAGGGGCTGGGCTTGAATTGGAAGATGGCCACCAGCAGGGCCAGCGCGGTCAGCGACTTTTCACCGCCGGAGAGCAGCAGCACATTTTGCAGCTTCTTGCCGGGCGGCGAGGCTACGATGTCCAGGCCGCTCTCCAACTGGTTCTCCACGTCCGTGAGGCGCAGGAAGGCCTGGCCTCCCTGGAAGAGCCGCGAGAAGACCTGCGCAAAGTTCTCGTTGATGCGCGCAAAGGCCTCGTCGAATTTGGTGCGTGAGATCTGATCGATCTCCTTGATGGTCTGCTGGGTGTTCTCGATCGACTCCATCAGATCCGCGCGCTGCGTTTCCAGGAAGCCGTGCCGTTCGGCAGTCTCCTTGTACTCTTCCAGGGCCATCATGTTCACCGGGCCCATCTGCTCGATGCGCTGGCGCAACCCGCGACAGGTTTCCTCTTCGGCAGCCAGTTCTTCGCCGGCCATGCGCTCGATCAGCGCATCGGCGCGTAGCGCGGAGGCCTCCAGATTCACTTCAGCCAGGCAGCTTGCCTCCAGGTGCTCCAGGTCTGCGCCCAGCTTGGCCACTTCGCTCGAGCGGCTGGCGCGGTCTTCTCTCAACAGGTCAAGCGCGGACCGCCCGCCCTTGAGTTCCGTCTCCATGGTTGCCAGTTGCAGGCGAAGTGCCTGCGCCTCGGCGGTCAGCGTCTGCGCCGCGATGAGCGCCTCGGCGCGCCCGGCTGCCAGCTCCTGCTCGCGCTGGGTCAGCTCGGCGCTCTCCTGGATGCGCTGCTCTCGCTCCGTCTCGGCCGCGATTCTCTGTTGTTCAACGGATTGAACTCGGCGCTCCAGGTCGGCATGAAGCTGGTCAATGCGCTGATAAGCTGCTTCCGCCCCGCGCCGACGCTCCTCCAGGCCGGCCAGCTCCGCGGTCACCCGCGCCGCCTCCTGCTGCAAGCTTTCGCGCTTCTCGCGCAACAAAACCAACTGCGCCTGCAACGCATCCAGAGCCGCTTCCACCGTCTGGTGCTCGGCCTCCAGGCGAAGCATCTCCTCGCGCTTTTCGTCGATGGTGCTCCGTTTGGCTTCGCGCGCATCCTTATTGCGTGCGGCCTGCGCTGTCCATTCCTCTCGCCGCCGCCCCACGCGCTGCGTCTCGGACTCCATCTGCTTCAGCGCCGCGCCCTGGTCGGCAGTGTCGCGCTCGGCCAGCCGCCGCTCTTCACTGCGCGTCTCCAGTTGCGCGGCCAACTCTTCGATGGTCTTTGTCAGCGCGGCGGTATCCGATTCCGCCTGGTTTAATCCGCTTTCCAGTTTTGCCAGCCGGCCCTCAGCCTCGCGAAGTTCGCGCTTCAGCGCCAATGGTCCTTCGCTGGCAGGCTTGCCGCCGGTCACCGTCGCATTATGGAAGCACTCGCCTCCCGGCGTCAGAAAATAAGCGTAGGGATATTGCGCAGCCAGCCGTCGCGCCTCGAGAACATCTTCGATCACATAGCTGTGCTTGAGCTTGGGCAGAATCGTATCCAACGCCCGCCCAAAGCCGCTCAGCACGCGAATTGAATCCTTGAGCGGAGTGAGGCCTGGCGCGTGGATGGTGTCGTCGCTCTCCTCAAACAATCCGCCCTGTTCTGCCGGGTTGATCAGGAATGTGGCGCGTCCATCCACGCCGGACTTGAGCAGCTTGACGCCTTCTTCGGCGGCCACCCAACTCTTCACCACCACATAATTCAACTCCTCGCGCAGAAACTCATCCACCACCGCCTCGTACGCCCCGCTCACCTCGAGAAAATCCGCCAGCGTCCCCACCGGCGCCATGCCCTCAGCCAGCGCGCCCGGCTTCAGCAGCCGGCGAACCGTGTCGGTGGAGTAGCCGTGGTTGCGAATCAGCGATTGCAGAGCATCACGGCGCCCGGCCACGGTGGCCTGTTCGCCGCGCAGTTGGTTGATCTGCGCGCGTAGCGCATTTTCTTCGGCGCGGCGGGTTTGCAGAGTTTCGCGCAAAACAGCAATCTCGCTCTCCAGCCGCTTGAGCGCCTCCGCCGCCGATTCGTACCGCTGCCGTGCCTCTCCGCTCTGCGCGCCCAGGCTTTCAAGCTCCATCCGCGCCTGGCTCATCTCGGTTTCCAGCCGCTCCGCCTCGCGCTCCAGAGACGCCAGGCTCTCCTCATTCTGAGTCGTGTGGTTACGTGCATTACTGGCCAGCGTCAGCACGTGCATTGCGTGACGGCGGCTGGTCTCCAGTTCCCTCTCCGCCGCAAAAACCTCTTCGGCAGCCGTGCGCGCCTCCTGCTGGCGGGCCTCCACCTGCTGGCGAAAGGCATGTGCCTCTTCGGCAGCCGTGGCCAGAAAGCTGTGTTGCTGTGCCCGCTCCTCGGCAATGCCGCTCAACTGCGTCCGTGTCTGCTCCAACTCGGCGCCCGTTGCAGTAATCCGCGCCTCCAGCTCACTCACCCGCTCCACATTGGCGCGTTTCCGTGCCGCGGCCCGTTCCAGTTCCACGGCCGCCATATGGGCGCGATTCTGCGCATCCTGGCCCTCGCTGTCCAGTTGGTAGCCCCGCTCGGTAAGCGCGTGATGGCTGCCTTCCTGCTCCTCAATCCCCGCCGCCGAGCCGTTGATCTGCTCCGTCAGGCCGGCAATCTTCGCCTCCAGCCGGGCGCGCTCGGCGTCCATCAGCGCCATGCGGCTAGCCAGCACCACGCGCATCCGTCCGCGCAGTTCGCCATGCACCGCGCCGTAGCGCTCCGCCTTCGACGCCTGCCGCTTCAGCGAGTTCATCTGCCGCGTGACTTCTTCAAAAATATCGTCCACCCGCGCCAGGTTCTGCTTGGCGCTCTCCAGGCGCAGCTCCGCCAGCCGCTTCCTGGTCTTGAAGCGCGTAATCCCCGCCGCCTCCTCGATGATGGCTCGCCGGTCGTGCGGCTTCGAGCTAAGTAACTGGCCGATCCGCTCCTGCCCGATGATCGCGTAGCTCTCCGGCCCCAGCCCCGTGCCCATGAAGATGTCCTGAATGTCGCGCAGCCGGCACAGCTTGCCGTTCAGCAGATACTCGCTCTCCCCGGTGCGAAACAGCCGCCGGGTTACCTCGACTTCGCCCTTTTGCAGTGTGCGCTGAAACTTGCGCCGGCGAATCTTCAGCACCACCGCCTGCGGACCCTCGCCGGTAGTAAATGTCTGCGGCTGGCCAGCCCCTTGCGGCGCGCCTGCTCCCTGCGGCTCTCCAGCCCCATCCACGGAATCCTCGTCGAGCGTGCGTCCCGGCTGTTCGTTGGCGATAATCTCCTCGGCCTCGGCGGCTCGCTGGCGGCGTGCCTCGTCCTCGTCCCAGTCTGTAGGGCCGTCGTGATCGACCGGTACATGCGGCTCCACGGGAATCGGTCCCTCGTAAGCCTCAGGATCGACCATGGTCAGCGTCACTTCGGCCATGCCCAGAGCTTTGCGCTCGTGGGTTCCGGCAAAGATCACGTCCTGCATGTGCGTGCCCCGCAATGTCTTCGCGCTCTGCTCGCCCAGCACCCAACTCACCGCGTCCAGGATGTTTGATTTGCCGCACCCGTTCGGCCCCGCCACCACGGCAATGCCCGCTCCCGGCACGGTCAACTCCGTGCGGTCGCAAAAGCTTTTGAAGCCGAGGATGTGTATCTTCTTGAGTTTCAGCATTTTCTCTCCGGGTGATTGGGGCTTTGTTCAGGTAACTCTGCATAACTTCAGATTGTGTCAGGGCATGACATTTAATCGTGCCGAATTTTGTCAAGGCACGACATTAATCGTGCCGAATTGTATTAAGGCATGACATTTTGTCGTGCCGAATTGTGTCAGGGCACGACTTCAGTCGTGCCGCAAATGCAACAAAATGAAAGCGGGCTTTAGCCCCTGAGGAAATCTCCATGGGCGCCCCACCCTCGTCGCGTCTTTGTTTTTGCGGCTAGGGTAAGATGCCCCGTGCCCCATCCATTTCGCGTTCTTTGCGAAATGGGTGGGAAACCAAGCAAGCTCGCTTCCCTTCCTCCGGGCAACCCACCGCCAACACTCCTGGCGCGGCGATCAATTTACCCTCCGATTCAAACTCTACGGTCCCTGGAGGACATGGTCAACTTTATGGAAAGTGGTTTATGTGGATAAGGGGGTGCGCAATTCCTGTTCTTGGTAAATCCTAAAACTGGCGTGCGAAATTGGGATTCTCTCAGGAGTTTTGGCAGGGTTTTGCACATGCTACAGACGCTGGGCTTGCAGTCTACGTTGCCGGTAGCGTAAGAAGCGCTTGCTCTGGAATGCGGGTCGAGGCGGCCATCCATCGCATCGCATTCGGGAAGAGCGAATAGAAGAAGGGCGTAAAAATGTGGCCGGCGCCGCTCACCATGGCGCGCGAGCCCCATGTTGCCAATAGCATTCCGCGGCTTAGCTGCGCGTGGAGCGTGCGGTAATACTCATCCATGCTTTCGCCAGTCAGGTACATCTGTGCGGCAAGTGCCGCGCTGTGCAAGGCAATCGACATACCGTCTCCGGTGAAGGACGGAATCACCGCAGCCTGATCGCCCACACACCAGAGGCCGGAGGGCCGCGCCGCCAGATACCCATACGGAATGGGGGAGATAGCCAATGGCCGCTCCCATAAAGCCTTAGAGCCTTGCATAAGCTGCCGCAGAGGTCGGTTTTCATCGAGGATGGATGCCAGCAGAGCCTCCCATCCGGACTTCTTGCGCAACGCGGCGCGACGCACCACCAAGGCTAAGTTTGCCACGTCTCCTTCAACCAGAGAGAGTCCTCCATATCCGCCGGGGAATAAAAATATCTCGATGAAGTTTCTCAACGCTTCGGTTTGAGCAGGCGTCAATTGCCAGTGCATCTTGAAGCCGATGAAATCGCTTTGGCTGGCGGGCGTGCGATCCCACTCGTGAAGATCGTGTTTGCCGGTGGCCAGGAACACGGTGCGAGCGCACAGCGATTCGCCGCCGCGAAGCTGCGCAACAGCCATTTGGCCGTGCGTTGCGAGCTTTTCAACGAAGACGCCGCGCTCCACGTTGCAACCGCTCTCGGCGGCACGCAAAAGCATTCGCTCGTCCAGGGCGTACCGTGAGAGCGAGAGCGCGGTGAACGGCAGGGCAGCTTCCACCACCGTGCGCTTTGAAGACATTCGCAAAAAACGAATCGTCGCCGCGCCCAGATCGAGCGGCTCAACACCGGCCTGGCGCAGATATTCCACAGCTTCCGGGCTGAGAAACTCTCCACAGACTTTGTGATGGGCGGAGCGCTCTTTCTCCAGCAGCGTGACGCTGCGTCCGGCGGAGGCCAGGCGAAGGCCAACCATCGAGCCGGCAAGACCGCCTCCAATGACAAGATTGTCGACCTCGTGCGGCGCGCTCACAGAGGCTCTCCTCCTAATGTCGGTTTTCTTCTGGCCACACACAGACGTGCAGGCTTGAAGCTTTGTATCGCGGCGTCCTGTGGGCCGAGGCCTGCGGCGGCGCACATCGTTCGCCAGTCTTCCGGCACAAAGGACCGTGCGATGGAGACGGGGCCATCATGCTGCACGAAAGGGTGGAGTCCGGCCAATTTTGAGAACGCGCGAAAAAAATGATAGGGGATGGCCGCGCGAGATAGATCGTTGATGAACCATCCTATCTGAGCATGAATTTCCATCCATTGCAGGAATCGAACGATGTCGCTGTCGACGAGATGATGGGTGAAGAGCGAACTGATCACAAGGTGAATTGGTTTCCGCGGTGTGTACGTGAAAATATTTGCGTTGACCCATTGGATTCTGCTCGCGGCAGGGCTGGCTTCAGCGGCGATAGCCGTGGCGTCTGCATTCAGGTCGAGGCCAGTCAGTTCCACCGCGATGCCGCGCGACCTTGCCCATTGCTCGATTCGCCTCAATCCGTCTCCATAGCCGCTGCCAACGTCGAGGATGCGGAGCGGTTCCGTGAGTGATGGTAAAACGGTTGTCACAGTATTGAGCCAGTGAAGCAAGGGACGGTAAGCCATCGTCCAGCGGTTTGTCTTCGCAAGGTCGCGCAGGCAGGCACGCAATTGTTCGCGGCTGCACGGCTCATCCATCCGCTCGATGAGCTGGGCGCGGGATCGGAAGTCGGGCGTGTTATGCGGCATGAAAGAGCATTGTCTCCGCCGTCAGTCCGGGACCGAAGGACATGGCGCAACCTTGTTGCTCCGCTTGAGCGCTTTGCATCACCTGCTGCAAGACGAACATCACGGTTGCAGAGGACATGTTGCCGTATCGCGCCAGAATATCGCGTGAGTAGGCGAGTGCTTCGGCAGGCAGACCAAGGCCTTTCTCCACCGCATCGAGAATCGAGCGGCCTCCCGGATGCACCGCCCATAAGTCGATGGACAAAGGGTCTTTCCCGCGCGTGATCTGCCGGCCCGATTCCTTCAGGGCGCGGCCTATCTCTCCTGGAACCTCGCCTGAGAGATGCATGTCGAACCCAAGCTCGCCAATCCGCCACGTAATCAGATGGCTTGTTTGTGGGATGCAAAGCGCCAGAAAGCTATCGATGGCGAGTCCCTTCGGTTGCGCGCTGACCAGGCAGGCGGCGCAGCCATCGGCAAAGACAAGAAACGAGAGTACCTGCTCCAGCTCATGAATTTCCTGAAAATGCAGAGTGCAGAGTTCCAGATTCAAAATCAGAACGGCTGCATTGGGTTCAGAGCGAACGATATGATGCGCCGACTTGAGAGCGTTGATGGCGGCGTAGCATCCCATGAAGCCGATCATGGTTCGTTCCACCGACGGCGAAAGTCCGAGATGGTTTACGACCTCGAAATCCAGCCCTGGCGCGTAGAACCCCGTGCATGAGGTTACGATCACGTGCGTGATGGCGCGCCTTTCTTCTTCGCTAAGCGAGAGTTTGTCCAAACCCTCGCGCGCCAACTGCGGGGCAAAGCGCTCGAATAACTCCATGCGGCGCGCGGTCGTGGGAAAGCGGCCCAATTCATAGATTTGTTCCTCATCTTTCCACGAACCGTCTTCCGTGATGCTGGGGTTTATAAAGGAGTAACGCCGTTCGATTGCCGACAAGCGCGCCATACGGCGAAACAGTTTGCGGGAGGTTCCCTCCGGCAGCAAGCCATCTGCGAAATCGATGAAGGCCCGATGAACATCGTGTTGAGGAACTGCCGTGGCAATGCGGTTAATATGTGCGATCGTCATTCCTGGTCCTTTCGATGCAATGAGCTACACGCTTCCCAACACTATACTGATTGGACTCATCAAATATCTTCTGGCTTCATCAATTAGCGCTCATTCCCCGCCGCTTGCCCTTGTGCCTATCTCCCGCTATTAGAACCAGGAGTACCACAACATTCCTCTCCGCACATTGCAGATAATTACCTTCCCTCGGCGCACAATCATTCCATGAACAAGGCTCAGAGACGCGTGCAGTTCCTGATCACTGACCACTGACCTCTGAGAACGAAAAATGGGTACCCACCCCCTCCCCCCTCATACCCCCAGGGGGTATCTAGGTATTTTATACCGTGAAACTATAGAAAATACAGAACTTAGCAGTATAAATGTCAAAGGAGGGGTACACCGTTTCCTGCCAATCTCAACCGGGAAGTGGCAAAACTCCATCAAATCCGGAGGCGATCAGCTCTTCGCGCAGTCGTTCCACGCTGGAATACTCGATAGCCTGAATGCCCATCTCGCGCGCTGCCTCTACGTTGGGCAGCTTGTCGTCGATAAAGAGCGTCTCTTCGGGGAGCGTGCCGAGTTCGGCAAGGATGTGGCGATAGATCGCCGGATCGGGCTTGGCCAAGCCCACCCGAAAGCTCCACACCAGCGCGTCGAAGCGGTGAATCCAGGCGAACTCGCGCTCGATGTTGCCCAGCACATTGTCGCTCATGTTGGAGAGGATGGCGGTGAGCAGGCCGCGCTGCTTGAGGGCCAGTTGCCAGGCCACCATGGCGGGATTCTCGACGGTCCAAAGGCGTCCATCCCAGTGATTCAACTCCTCGACCGTGGCCTGATCGGGCGGCAATCCGGCCTCGTGCAGAAACTTCTGCCAGAAGCCGATGCCGGTCAGCTTGCCTTCATCGAGGTCGCGGCGGTTGGCCCAGTAAAGTGGCTCGAAGCGCTCCTCCTGTAAGCCGGTGATGCGCAGCAGGTTGGCCCACGCCACAGCATCCGGTGGTCCGGTCAGTACGATTCCATAGTCCAAAACCACTGCGCGCAGAGCCAATCTTCCTCCTGAATGTGTCCGAATAATGTGTGCCCGTGTAATGTTGAAAGTGGGACGCCTGCTTCTATTGTGCCTGATCATCTGCGATGAGCATAGCGAACAGTGGCATGATCAGCGGAGGGAGCAGTGGCCTTTAGGGAACCTCTGATTAAGTCGATGTTTTGAAAGGGCACGACTGGTAGGTCATGGCTTTAGCCATGACTGCCGCAAATGCAACAAAACAACGTCGGGCTTTAGCCCCTCAGGGAATGCTGACTCGCAATACAGACTTAATCAGAGCTTCCTTTAGACCACTGAATGTTGGCTGGCAATCCTGGCGGCCTTCAGCCCCGGAGAACTCAAGTAAGGCCAATGAAACGATGGCGGAGGCCATAAAGCAAATGCGCTTTTCCCAGCGAACCAACTGGAACACAGAGGAGAGCGAGCTCGGGCGCGCGCACCGGCTGCGCTTGGCGTCCGGCAAGCCCATCGCGGATCTCACTGCCTCGAACCCCACGCGTTGCGGCTTTCACTTCGATCCCGCCTTGCTCGCGGCTCTGACCGACGAGCAAGCGCTGGACTACGATCCGCAGCCGCGTGGACTGCTCAACGCCCGCGAGGCTGTCTGCGGCTATTATGCGGACCACGGCGTTTCGCTCACGCCCATGCAGGTTGTGCTGACCACCAGCACCAGCGAGGCCTACAGCTTCCTCTTCCGGTTGCTCGCGGATGCGGGCAGCGAGATTCTCGTCGCGCAACCCGGCTATCCGCTCTTCGACTTCCTGGCCGTACTGGACGATGTGAAGTTGAAGCCCGCGCCACTGGTCTACGACCACGGCTGGCAGATCGATGCGGAGGGAATTCGCCGCGCCATCACGCCGCAGACGAGGGCCATCGTCCTGGTCCATCCCAACAACCCAACCGGCCACTTCACCAAGCCGTGGGAGGCCGAGGAGCTTGCGCGTCTCTGCCGGGAGTTCGATCTGGCGCTGATTGTGGACGAGGTTTTTCTCGATTACAGCTTTGCCAACAGCGTTTCCGGCCCAGGGAAGAGCTTTGCTACCGGCCTGGAGGGCGTTCCGGTCTTCGTGGTCAGCGGGCTGAGCAAGATTGCCGGGCTGCCGCAGATGAAGGCGGCGTGGATTGTGGCGGCCGGGCCGCAGGCTGCTTCGGCTCTGGAACGTCTGGAGGTCATCGCCGACACTTTTCTTTCCATGAACGCCCCGGTGCAGCACGCGCTGCCGGCTTGGCTCGGAGGCCGAGAGTCGATTCAACGTCAGATCCGCGCTCGTGTGGCCGCCAACCTCTCCGAACTCGACCGGCAACTGGCCCAACTGCCGGAGGTGAGCCGGTTGGTGGTCGAGGGCGGCTGGTACGCGGTTCTGCGGATTCCGGCGTTGGGACCCGACGAGCAGACCGTGCTGGCCCTGCTGGAGCGCGGCGTCTGGGTCCACCCCGGCTATTTTTTCGGGATGGCAGAATCCGGCTGGCTGGTGGTGAGCCTGCTCGCGGCCGAGGCGGAGTTCAGCCGTGGAGTCGCCGGTCTGGTCGATTACTTCAGCGCGTCATCGAGAAAGCCATTTTTATAGCCACACATCAAAATGTGTGATATGCTACACATTTGGAGGGGCGCTCCGATGGCAACCAATCTCGCACTTGATGACAAGCTGATTGATGAAGCACGGCACATTGGCCACCACGCGACCAAGAAGGCCGCAGTGACCGCCGCCTTGCAGGAATACGTCAATCACCGCAAGCAGTTGGAAATTCTGAAGCTCGCTGGAACAATCGACTACGACCCGGAGTACGATTATAAGAAAATACGCCAGTTAGACCGGATCTATATCGAACCATGAAGACTCTAGTTGATAGTTGCGTCTGGTCACTCTTGCTGCGCCGCAAGGACAAGAGCGCGCTGAGCGGCGATGAGCAGCAGAAGGTGATGTTGCTGAGGAATGCGATTCAGGATGGCCGCGTCGCCATCATAGGCCCTATCCGGCAGGAAGTGCTCTCTGGAATCAAGGAGCCGGCGCAATTCGAGAAATTGAGGCGCATGCTCGGAGCTTTTTCAGACGAACCCACTCCAACCGGCGATTACGAAGAAGCTGCGCGCTTGTTCAATATATGCAGAAGTCACGGAGTTGAGTGTGGACGAGTCGACATGCTGCTCTGTGCCGTTGTCGCGCGCAAACACTGGAGCATTTTGACCACCGACGGCGGCCTGAAACGCTGCATGGAAATTCTGCGGACCGAAGGTTTGCTCCTCTGAAGTCACTCATCAATCCCGATTTCTCCAACTGATCTCTGACCCCTGATCTCTGTCTTCTCACTGCCCTTGCAGGAAGGGATTGCCGCTGCGTTCCGCGCCGATGGTGGTCTCGGGTCCGTGGCCGGTCAGAACCCTGGTTTCGCCGGGTAGCGGAAGCAAGCGGGTGTGGATGGAGTCGATGATCTGATCGGAGTTCCCGCCGGGCAGGTCGGTGCGGCCGATGCTGCCTTCAAAGAGCGTGTCGCCGGCCACCAGCAGCTTGAGCGGGGCAAAGTACAGGCAGATCGAGCCCTGGGTATGGCCGGGAGTGTGGATGACCTGGGCGGGGTAGCGTTCCAGACCCACAATCTGGCCATCGGCCAGGCCTTCATCCGGCGGCGCGGTCTCCGGCGGCGGAATGCCGATCCAGGAGGCCTGCATCTTCATCGTCTTGAGCAGCGACCAGTCATTTTCATTCAAAAAGATGGGCGCACCGGTCAACTGCTTGAGCTTGAGAGCGCCGCCCACGTGGTCGATGTGGGCGTGGGTGAGGAGAATCTGTTTCAGTTTGAGGCCAAGTTCGGTGAGCCGGCCGTGAATGCGCTCAGCCTCGTCGCCGGGATCGATGACAATGGCCTCGCCGGACTCCGGATCGCCCAGCAGGGTGCAGTTGGCTTGCAGCGGGCCGACGGGAAAGCTTTCCAGGATCATGGTGTTATCTTACAGCCGCCGGTTTGCGGAAGGTGGCTAGTCCGATCATGGAAGCTGTGCCGATGTGCAGCTCCAGAGCAAGCGCGGGGATCGCCACGGCCGCCAGTGGAAAGGGCAGCGTGGAGAGAAATCCCGGCTGGCGTGGGCTGACCAGGCGATGGAAGGTCAGAGGCAGAACGCCGAGGAGAGCCGCAAGGAGCATCCCGCCGAGGTATGCGAACGCCTGTGCCGGGCCGGTCAGCGGAAAGTTGCGCCAGCCGAAGAGCAGGCTGGGAATAAAGGAGAACGCCATCAACCAGAGAAATCCGCGTCGGGGCTTTTGCATACCCACGAACCAGACGCCCAGGATTGGGCCGGTCCACGCTCCCACTTGTGAGAAGAAAATACCAAGGACAAAAAGGCTGGCGACAGCCCAGGCCACAATCTGCGAACTGCGGCTGGATTTAATGTCTGTAGGCATTTTGATCATCCTTTCGTAAATCTGATTCAGTAACGTTATGGAACCTGTGGATGCGTTGAAGATTTGAAAGGGCACGACTGGTAGGTCAGGGTTTTAACCCTGACTGCCGTAAGTGCCGCAAAATCACCGCGGGCTTTAGCCCCTGAGGGAATCTACGCCAACAGCGGCAGCCTCCATAGCAGCAAGCTCAACCAGCGCCGATTCGCCCCAGTCGAGCGCCGCACGGGTCAGCGCCAGTCCCAGGCCCAGAGTCAGCATCCAGTACGGCTTGTTTTGCGATTGAATCCCTCGCGCCATGCTCTCGATCCCTTCCAGCGTGGTGAGCGTCCGCCGGTTGCGCTCGTTCAGCTCGCGGACGTGCGCCAGCGAGACGCCCGGCATTGCTTCACCGCCAAAAAAAAGCTTGAGCAGGAATTCATTGCGCGGCGGATCGTTCTGGAAGGGCAAAGCAAGCCACTCCCGGAGGCTGGCGCGCCCGGCATCGGTCAGCGCGTATCCCTGGCGGCGTCGTCCCGGTCCGGAAACCAACTTGCCTGGCTCAATCAAACCCTCGGCGACCAGCCGCTTGAGGGAAGGGTAAATTTGCCCGTAGCTTTCGCCCCAGAAGCTGCCGAAGTTATCTTCGATGGCCTTGTGAATCTCATAGCCGGATAGATTCGGCTGAATGGAGAGCATGCCGAGGATGACGTAAGCAGTTCGGCTATTCTTCATATAGCTGCAAGATATATCTGTCAGATATTATTGTCAAGAAATATATTCGAGAAAATGAGCTACTTGCAAAATTCAAACAGGAGTGCAAGTAGTTTAGTCCCCCACCGGCGTTACCGACCCGCAGTGCATGAAACTGTAGCGCCGGCCTCCCGGCCGGCTGTAGCGTGGACCTCCCGGTCCACGCTTGTTTCTTATCAATCCCCCACCATCTTCGCTGACCCA
>Ga0224555_1000049_pt1 | contig 144554 bp, 134 predicted proteins | sample 714S23034metaG_FD_180687 | JGI IMG/M metagenome (GOLD analysis project Ga0224555, IMG submission 180687) | Peat soil microbial communities from Stordalen Mire, Sweden - 717 S2 30-34 | ecosystem: Environmental > Terrestrial > Soil > Wetlands > Peat | place: Sweden: Norrbotten County, Stordalen...
TACCATGGGGTCTTTCACGGTTGTAATAGTCATTCCATGGACGCAGGTATTGGTCTCTTTGGTCGGAGTTTTTCCAGTGTTTTGCGTGGGCCCACTCGTGCACTGCGGTCTTGGTATAGCCGCCCTCGCGCCTCAGCCTACTTCCCGGCGGCATCCTCCACCAGCCCGCGCTCTTTCAGCATCGGCCCGGCTGTCGGCTCTCCGCCCAGCCACGTCGCGTACATCTTCCCCAGCTCCTCGGTGTAGCCCTTCGACAGCACCATCCGGCGGAAGCGATTCCCGTTGGCGCGCGTCAATCCGCCATTGTCCTCGAACCACTGGTAGGCGTTGTCGTCCAGCATCTCGCTCCACAGATACGCGTAGTATCCCGCCGCGTAGCCTGTGCTCCAGATGTGCGCGAAATAGCTTGACCGGTAGCGCGGAGGCACCGTCGCCAGCGCGACCTTCTTCCGCTCCAGCGCCGCCTTCTCGAATGCGTCCGAATCCGTCACCGAATCCGTCACCGAATCCGTCGCCGCAATCGTGTGCCACTGCATATCGAGCTCGGCGGCGGCAAGCAGCTCGGTCAGCATGTATCCCTGGTTGAACTTCTCCGCCTTGCGCAGCTTCGCGGCCAGTTCCGCCGGCATCGGCGCGCCCGTCTTGTAGTGCTTGGCGAAGTGGTCGAAGACCGCCGGGTAGCTCGCCCAATGCTCGTTGAACTGCGAGGGAAACTCCACGAAGTCGCGCGGCACGCTGGTGCCCGACAGCAGCGGATATTCCACATTCGAGAACATCCCATGCAGCCCGTGGCCGAACTCGTGGAACATCGTCGTCACATCGCTGAAGCTGATCAGCGCCGGCTCGCCCGCCGCGGGCTTCGCAAAGTTGGCCACGTTGTAGATCACCGGCAGCGTGCCCAGCAGCTTCGACTGGTCCACAAAGTTGCTCATCCACGCGCCGCCCCCCTTGTTGTCGCGCTTGAAGTAGTCGAAGTAGGCCAGCGCCAGCGGCTTGCCGCTCGCCTCGAAGACCTCGAAGACGCGCACGTCCGGGTTGTACACGGGAATGTCCTTGCGCTCCTTGAAGGTCAGCCCATACATCTGGTTGGCCGCATAGAAGACGCCGTTCTGTAACACATTGTTCAGCTCGAAGTACGGCCTCACCTGCGCCTCATCGATGTCGTACTTCGCCTTGCGCACCTGCTCGGAGTAGAAGTCCCAGTCCCACGGCTGCAACTGGAAGCCGCCCTTCTGCACGGCGCCCGCGGCCTGAGAATCAATCACCGCCTGGATCTCCTTGCCCTCGGCCACCGCGTTCGCCGTCGAAGCCGGAACCAACTCATCCATGAAATTCACCGCTGCCTCTGGAGTCTTCGCCATCTGGTCCTCCAGGTTCCAGGCCGCGAAGTTCGCGTAGCCCAACAGCTTCGCCTTCTGGGCGCGCAGTTGCGCCAGCCGCACAATCGTCGCCCGCGTATCGTTCGCGCCGCCCCGTTCCGCGCGGTTCCACGAGTCCTCGAAGACTGCCTGCCGCGTCGCGCGGTCCTCCAGCGACACCAGCACCGGCTGCTGCGTCGTGTTCTGCAGCGGCAGCACATAGCCCTGCACCTTGCGTCCCTTCGCTGCCTCCGCCGCAGCCTCCATTTGCGCGTCCGTCAACCCCTTCAGAGCGCTCTTGTCCTTGGTGGTAAACGCCGCCGCCTTGGTCGCCGCCAGCAGCTTCGTCCGGAAGCTGTTCTCCAGCGTCGACTCCTCCTCATTCAGCTTCTTGAGCTTCGTCTTGTCCTCTGGCGAAAGGTTCGCGCCCAGATGCACAAACATCTTATAGTAGACATCCACCAGCCGCCGCGACTCTGTATCCAGCCCCAGCGAGTCGATCTGCTTATGGATCGCCGCCACGCGCGCAAACAGCTTCTCATTCAGGAAGATCGCGTCCTGGTGCGCGGCCCGCTTGGGCGACTCGATCTCGTCCACCTTCTCCAGCGTCGGGTTCGAGTTGGCCTGCAACACGCCGTCGAAGGTCTCCGCCGCGCGGGTATAGAGCCGCCCGCTCTTCTCCAGCGCCACCAGCGTGTTCTCGAAGGTCGGCGCGGCAGGGTTGTTGGCAATCGCCTCGACCTCCTTGATCTGCTCCGCCATCCCGGCCTCCAGCGCAGGCTGATAGTCCGCATCCTTGATGCGGTCGAACGGCGGCGCGTGATACGGCAGCGTGCTCTCCGCATAGAACGGGTTCTGCGGCCCAAACGCCGCCGCCTGCGCCGCCGCACTCATCCCGCCCGCGCCCGCCATCGCCGTACATGCCAACGCCACCATCGCCATCCGCAAAGCTCTCCTCATCCTCATAATCGCCCCTGAACCACATTCAAATTTCTTGCCGCCCTCAATTCTACGGCCCGCTCACCGCCGGCTGTCGATTCCCCTGCCACCGTAATCCACATCTCATCCAGGCACAACTCATAACTTACAACTCGCAACTATTTTCCCGTATTCTGGACGTGACATGACCGACACCATCCGCATCGGCTCGCGAGGTTCCCAACTCGCACTCTGGCAGGCCAACCATATCGCCGACGCACTGCGCGCCGCAGGCCACGCCGTGGAGATCGAGATCATCCACACCACCGGCGATCGCTTGGCTCAGCCGCCGGAGGCCTCCGGCGGCCCAGGCATAGACAACATCGCCTCCCTCGCGCCGCTGGCCGACGGCAAGGGAATCTTCATCAAGGAGATCGAGGAGGCGCTCGCCGCAGGCCGCATCGACCTCGCCGTCCACTCGCTCAAGGACCTGCCCACCGCGCTCGATCCGCGCTTCACGCTGGCCGCCATCCCCCTGCGCGCCGACCCCCGCGACGCCTACGTCTGCCCGCGCCAGAAGGCGCTGCACACGCTGCCCACCGGCGCCCTGGTCGGCACCACCAGCCCACGCCGTCGCGCCCAGCTGCTCGCGCTGCGCCCCGACCTCCGCTTCGTCGAGCTGCGCGGCAACATCGACACCCGCCTGCGCAAGCTCGCCGACGGTGAGTGCAACGCGCTCGTCCTCGCCGCCGCCGGCCTCGACCGCCTTGGCCGCACCGAGTGGCTCCGCCAGCGCTTCACCATCGAAGAGATCTGCCCCGCCCCCGGCCAGGGAGCGCTCGCGCTCGAAACCCGCGCGCCCGGCTATACTCCCTCCACCGGACCATCCACTTCCGGCCCCACACGCGACGACAGCATCCGCCAGGCCGTCGCCACGCTCGACCACCCCGAGACCCGCTTCTCGGTCGAGGCCGAACGCGTCGTGCTCGACGCCCTCGGCGGCGGCTGCCAGCTCCCCGTCGGCGTTCACTGCGCCCCCATCCACGACGTCGCGGACCCCATCCCCGACGCCGGCGCGCCCATCGCCTGGCACATCCAGGCCCAGGTCGTCGCCCCCGACGGCGAACGCATGATCTGCCTCTCCATGGAAGTCGCCGCCGGCATCACCGCCCGCGCCCTCGGCCTGCGCGTCGCCGAAGACCTCAAATCCCGCGGCGCACTCGACCTGCTTGAGCAATCAACCTGACCGCGCAAGCCTCGCAGCGCACAGCTCATCGCCGCAGTCGAAACGCACGGACGCCCCATGCATCGCAGTCTTATCGCAATCAGTGGGATGCGCGATCTACGCCACGCCGCTCTTGTGTCTCACGTCCGCCCCGCGCACCCAGAAGATCACGTCCTCCGCGATATTCGTCGCATGGTCGCCCACCCGCTCCAGGTTGCGCGCGATGATCAGCGCGTTCAGGCTCTGCGGCGTCAGCTCCGGCTTCTCCTTGATCAGCGCGCTCAGCGTATCGAACGCCGCGTCGTTCATCTCGTCCACCTGGTCGTCCAGCGTCAGCACCGACTGCGCCAGCTCCGCGTCCGCCTCGATGAACGCCTGCAGCGCCTTGCGCACCATCGCCGAAGCCAGCGACGCCAGCCGCGGAATGTCCACCGGCAGGTCGATATTGGCGAACGCGCCCATCTCGCGCACTCGCACCGCGATGTTCACCGCCTGGTCGCCCACGCGTTCCAGGTCCGCGTTGATGCGGATCACCGACAGAATGAACCGCAGGTCGATGGCCATGGGCTGCTCCATCGCCAGCAGGTCCAGAGCCATCTGGTCGATCTCGCGCTCCAGCCGATTAATCGCCGGCTCCGCGCGGAAGACCAGCTCGCAGATCGAGAGGTCGCGCATGCGGTAAGCCTCGATCGAGCGCTGGATCGCCTGCTCGGCCATGCCCGCCATCATCAGCAGCCGTTCCTTCAGTTCGTCAAGGCTTTGCTGGAACTTGATGCGCGTCGTCATCAGCCAAACCTTCCCGTGATGTAGTCCTCGGTGCGCTTGTCCGAAGGCATGGTAAAGATCTTGTCCGTCGAGTTGAACTCCACCATCTTGCCGTTCAAAAAGAAACCCGTGTTCTCCGCCACGCGCGCCGCCTGCTGCATATTGTGGGTCACAATCACAATCGTATACCGGCTCTTCAACTGGAAGATCAGGTCCTCGATCTTCGAGGTTGAAACCGGGTCCAGCGCCGACGCCGGCTCATCCATCAGCAGCACCTCGGGATCGACCGCCAGCGCGCGCGCGATGCACATCCTCTGCTGTTGCCCGCCAGACAAACTCGCTCCCGACTTCTTCTTCAGCTCGTCCTTGACCTCTTCCCACAGCGCTGCGGCTTTCAGGCTGCGCTCCACCGTCTCGTCCAGCACCGCCCGGTTGCGGAACCCATTCAGCTTCAGCCCGCTCGCCACGTTGTCGTAGATCGACATCGTAGGAAATGGGTTGGGCCGCTGGAAGACCATACCCACGCGTCGCCGGATGTCCACCGGCGAGGCGTCCTTGTAGATGTCCAGATCGCCCATCTTCACCACGCCCGTCGCGCGCGCAATCGGGTTGGTCTCGTGCATCCGGTTCAGGCAGCGCACAAACGTACTCTTGCCGCAGCCCGACGGCCCAATCAGCGCCGTCGCGTGGTTGGCGGGAATGTTCAGGTTGATGTCCTGCAGCGTGTGCGTCGTTCCGTACCACGCGTTCAGGTGCTCCACATTGATGCCGACTCCCACTTAGCTTGCCCCCTTCAGTGTGCCGCGCGCCGCATAGATGCGCACCAGCGTCACCGACACCATAATCATCAGAATCAACACCAGCGCTCCCGCCCACGCCAGCCTGTGCCACTCGTCGTAGGGCGAGATGGCGTACACATAGATCTGCAACGGCAGCGCTGCAATCGGCTCATTCAGCTTGAAGCTCCAGAACTGGTTGCCGAACGCCGTAAACAGCAGCGGTGCCGTCTCGCCCGCCACGCGCGCAAACGCCAGCATACACCCCGTAATAATTCCCGGCGACGCCGTCCGCAGGCTCACCGACATCACCGTTCGCCACTTGGGAACGCCCAGTCCCAGCGCCGCTTCGCGGATCGCGTGCGGTACTGTCATCAACATCTCTTCGGTCGTGCGCGTAATCGTCGGCACCATCATGATGGCCAGCGCAACGCCGCCCGAGAACGCCGAAAAATGCATCTGCCGCATCACGATCAGCGAGTAGGCAGCAATCCCCATCACAATCGACGGAATCCCGTTCAGCACGTCCGCCGTAAATCGCACCGCCATCGCCAACATTCGTCCGCGCCCGTACTCCGCCAAATAGACGCCCGCCGCGATGCCCACCGGAATCCCCATCGAGCTGGCCAGCGCGAGAATAATTCCCGAGCCCAGCATGGCGTTCGCCATGCCTCCGCCCGGCTCGCCCACCGGCGCGGGGATGTGCGTGAAGAAGGCCAGGTTCAGCGAACTCGCGCCCTTGTAGATCAGGTATCCAAGGATCGCCACCAGGGGCACAATCACCAGCACCGTGCTCAACACCGCAAGTCCAGTCACCAGATGGTTTACCGCGTAGCGCCGCGCCGAGTTCAGCCGCATCCGCCGCGTCTGAAAGTCCGTCGGCGGACGCATTGGAGGATTGCCGTTCGTCTCGGGAAGTTGAATTGGATTCGCGCTCATGGTCAAATCGTCCTCGCCGGCGCGCCGCGCGTCACCGCCCAGACCAGCGCGCGCGCAATCGCATTCACCACAATCGTCACAATGAACAGCGCCAACCCAATCTCGATTAGCGCGCTCAGGTACATGTCGCCGGTCGCCTCGGTGAACTCGTTGGCAATCACGCTGGCCAGCGTATACCCCGGCGCAAACAGGCTCTTCGAGATCTCCGGGTGGTTGCCGATCACCATGGTCACGGCCATGGTCTCGCCCAGCGCGCGTCCCAGGCCGAGAATCACCGCGCCCACAATCCCGATGCGCGCGTTGCGCAGAACGCCGGTGCGGATCATCTCCCAGCGCGTGGCTCCCAGCGCCAGCACCGCCTCGCGCTGCGAGGTCGGAACCGCCATCATGATATCGCGCGCGATCGAGGAGATGATGGGCAGAATCATGATCGCCAGAATGATGCTCGCCGTCAGCATCCCCACGCCGAAGTTCGCACCCTCGAAAAATCCCGTCCAGCCCAGCGTTTTATAGAGAAACGGCCCCAACTGGTCGCGCATGATCGGCACCAGCACAAACACAGCCCACAACCCATACACCACGCTGGGAATCGCCGCCAGCAGCTCAGTCAGAAACGAGATCGGAGCCCTCAGCCTCTGCGGGCAAAGTTCCGAGAGAAAGATCGCCACGCCCAAAGCCAGCGGCACGGCCATCGCCAGCGCCAGCAGCGACGTGACCAGCGTGCCGAAGATGAACGGCAGCGCGCCGAAGTCCCCCGAGACCGGGTCCCACGCCGAGCGCATGAAGAAGCCAAAGCCGAACTGCGCCAGACTCAGCCTGGAACGCAGAATCAAAATCGTCAGAATGAACAGAACGATCGCGAAGATGCTCAGCGCGCACGCCAGCATCGCCGCCGCGAAGGTCTTGTCCGCCAACCCGCCGTTGCCGCGCTTGCTCAGGTACTGCCGGATCGCAGACGGTGGACCCTCCGCCGCAGCCGGCTCCGCGGCCCCGACAAACGACACGATCGCCGGCGCACGAAGCTGCGTCGCATCCATCTGCGTCGAAGGCGCAGTCGGCGGCGACGAAGGCTCCGGTTCTAGCTCAAGGGACATGGACGATGGTGTCACGATATATCTTCAATGGTTCAGCCGTCATTCCGAGCGCAGCTCAGAATCTCTGAATTCCGCAGTCGTTTGTTCTCTTCGCAGGACACACCAGGCCGAAAAACCATGCCGCGCGTCCGCAAACCCATCGCGCCCGCGCGGCACTCACAGTTTACTTGATGGTCGTAATGGTGCGCTTCACCATCGTCTGCACCTGGACGGGAAGCGGCGCATAGCCCATGCCGGAGGCCTCGCTCTCGCCATGCTCCAGCATCCAGGTCAGAAATCCCTTGACCGCCACGCCCTTCGCCGGATCGGCGAACTGCCTGGGAATCAGCAGCCAGGTAAAGCTTGAGATCGGATATGAGGTTGCACCCGGAGCGTTGGTGATCGACACGCGATAGTCCGCCGGCATGGTCTTCGCTGCACCAGACGCTGCCGCCGTAACACCGCCTGTCGTCGCCTTGATGTATTTGCCCGCGGCATTCTTCACCGTGCCATACGCCATCTTGTTCTGTAGCGCATAGATCAGCTCCACATAGCCGAACGAGTTCGGCGCCTGGCGCACCATTCCCGCCACGCCCTCATTGCCCTTTGCACCAATGCCGACCGGCCACTTTACCGACGTACCCTTCCCAACCTTGCTCAGCCAGTCAGGGCTCACCTTGGATAGATAGTCGGTGAGGATATACGTCGTCCCGCTCCCGTCCGAGCGATACACAGGCAGAATCTGCTTGCCCGGCAGGTTGGCGCCGGGGTTGTCCTTCACCAGCCGGGGATCATTCCACTTGGTGATCTTGCCCAGGTAAATGTCCGCGATCTCGTCTCCGGTGAAGTTCAGGTCCTTGCTCACGCCGGGGATGTTGTATACCGGAACGTCCGAGCCCAACACGGTCGGGATGTGCATCACCTTCACCTTCGCCTCAGCCAACTGCTGATCGTTCATCGGCCCATCGCTGGCGCCGAAATCGACCGTGCCCTCCGAAACCTGCTTGATGCCTCCGCCCGACCCGATCGACTGGTAGTTGATCTTCACGTTGGGATGCAGCTGGTTGTACTCGGTGAACCACTTGTTGTAGATCGGGTACGGAAACGTGGCTCCCGCCGCCGTAATGTTCTGCGCGCTCGCGCCGGTCGCAACCATCGCCAACAAACATGCCGCAATAAAGTTCAGTCTCACTGGTTCTCCCCTCGAAGTTGGAGCGCCCAGCCTGACCTGCCCTACTTCGCAGGCTCTGACGCATCCTTGTGTGCTCCAACCAGTGTGATGCCTAATTGTTACGGGGTGATTACATCCCCAAAAAAGACAAAAGAAACAACCTTCTGAAACCGTCATTCTGGCCTGAGCGAAGTCGAAGGCCAGAATCTCCGCATTTCGCTTTTGTTTGTTTCCTCTCAAGGGATGACTTCTCGCCGCTCATACCTCACAGCTCATAACTGAAATTAAAAATATCCAGCCGAACGCCCAGCGCGCCACCGCGTAACCAATCCCACTCCCCGCAACTCTCTCATTCCGAAATACTCCGCGCCCTCGGCAGCCTCACCAGAAAAACGCTCCCCGCGCCCAGCTCGCTCTCCGCCCGGATCGTCCCGCCCTGCATCTCCACCATGTGCCGCGCGATCGCCAACCCCAGCCCCGTCCCGCCAGACTCCCGGCTCCGCGCCTTGTCCACCCGGTAGAAGCGCTCGAAGATGCGTGTCAGATGCTCCGACGCAATCCCCGCCCCAAAGTCCCGCACGCTGAACTCCACCGCACCCGCACCCTCCGCACCAGATTCATCCCCGCCCGGCCCGTCTGCATCCAGCGTCCAGACCTCCCGCGCGCTGACCACCACCCGGCTCCGCTGGGCATCCTTCGCCTGCCCGTACTTGATCCCGTTCTCGATCAGGTTGCCCAGCACCTGCACCATGGAGTCGGTGTCCGCGAAGACCTGCGCCCCGGTCGTCTCGCCGATCTCCAGCTCCGCCTCGGCGTCCTGTACCATTCCGCTCATCGCCGCCACCGCGTCGCGCACCAGCACATCGGCGCGCACCGGCCTGGGGTGCAGTACGGCCTCGCGCGAATCCACCCGAGCCATGGTCAGCAGGTCCTCGGTCAACCGGCTCATGCGAGTCGCATTCTTCAGAATCGTCCCCAGAAACTCCCGTGCCACCGGGCTCAGCGACTCCTCGTGGTCCAGCAGAGTCTCCACATACCCGCTGATCGAGGTCAGCGGAGTCCGCAGCTCATGCGACACATTGGCCACAAAGTCCCGCTGCGTCCGCTCCACCTCTTCGATCCGCGTGATGTCGTGCAGCACCGCAACCGCGCCGCCCGCCGGCATCGGCGACGCATTCACCTCGAAGATGCGTCCCGGCGCCAGTGACGTCGTCCTCCGCTCGCACACCACCCGCTCGTCCAGCGCGGCCTTCACGCACGCCAGCACCTCCGGATCGCGCACCGTCTGCACCAGCGCATGTCCCACGCGCACGGCACTCGCCGCCGTCGCCCTGCTCGCGCTCACTCCCGCCAACAGCCGCTGCATCGCCTGGTTGGCCCACTGAATCCGCCCTGCTACATCCACCGCAACCACCGCATCCTGCATCGAGTCCAGCAGCGCCTCCAACTCCCGCCGCTCCTCCTGCACCCCGCTCAACACCCCCTGCAAATGCAGCGAAGTGCTCTCGATCGCCTGGTATGGATCTCCCCACTCCGTAAAAAATGTCTTCGCCCTTGCCGCATCGAACTCAGGAAGGGTACGCACCGCATGGCTCAGCTTCTCCATCTCGCGCCGTACTCGCCAGCCATAGACCAGCGCAAAGACCGTCGCCAGAGAGATGCCGCAGCCCCACCCCGCCCACCAGTTCCCTGGAACGATCACCGTCGTCAGCTCGACAGACGATGCAATCGTCAACATCATCAGAAATATCAGTCCCGCCAACGAAGCTCGACCCACGCCCACCTGTCCTTCCCAAACGCGATGCCAGACGCAACGCCGGTCTGCTAATTCCCAGCCTGCGCCGTCTTCGGAATCTCGAACCGGTAGCCCGCCCCGCGCATCGTCTTAAGATAGCGCGGCTCCTCGGCGTCCTCCTCGATCTTCTCGCGGATGCGGCGCACATACACGTCCACCGAGCGCGGCGTCACAAAGCGCGCGTCGCCCCACACCGCGTCCAGCAACTGGTCGCGGCTGAAGACCCGCCCCGGATGCCGCGCCAGGTAATCCAGCAGCCGAAACTCGGTCGCCGTCGTCGTCACCAGCCCGCCGTTGACGTGCAACTGCATGGCGTGCGCATCGATCTCCACCGCATCGAACTTCACCACCGAAGGCGCGGTGGGCCGCTCGAAGCGACGCAGCACCGCCTTCACCCGCGCCACCATCTCGCGTGTCCCGAACGGCTTGGTGATATAGTCGTCCGCGCCCAGTTCCAGCCCCATCACGCGGTCGTTCTCCGCCGCACGCGCGGTCAGGAATATGATCGGCACGGTGCTCAGGGCCGCGTTCTTCCTCAGCCTGCGGCACAGGTCCAGCCCATCTCCGCCGGGCACCATGATGTCCAGCAGGAACAACGCCGGTGGCTCGCGCTCGGCGTCCGCCATAATCTGGCCCATCGCCATGTACGTCCGCACCGTGTAGCCCGCCGCCTCCAGGTGGAACTGCACCAGGCGCAGGATGTCCGCATCGTCTTCCAGCACAAACACCGTCTGACTCACTATGCAATCCCTCGCTCGACCCGTTTCAATGTCCCTTCCCCGTCTGCCGCCGCAAATCCTCGGGCAAGGCCCAATTCAGCATAGACCACGCAGTTGCTTTCTATTGCAAACATACGATAAATCCTTCGCATTCCTCCACCCCGCTCCCACCCGGTCTCCTCCGCGCTCCCGCACCCTCGCCCACACATCACCCCACGCCCAGCCACTTCCAGCCCAGCCCCGTCTCCAGCGGTATACTTGCGTCGTAACGTGCAAGACTCAGGGGTGTATTGCATTTATGAAGAACCGATCGCATCTGGTCCTGTGCGTGGACGACGAGCTGGTCGGCCTCGGCATCCGCAAGATTCTACTGGAACGCGCCGGATACCGCGTGCTCACCGCCGCCGACGGCGCCTCCGGCCTGGAGCTCTTCGCCGCCCACCCCGTCGATGCCGTCGTCCTCGACTATGCCATGCCCGGCATGCACGGCGGCCAGGTCGCAGAGAAGATGCGCCAGACCAAGCCAAAAATCCCCATCCTCCTGCTCTCCGCCTACCTCGATCTCCCCGCCGAGGTCACCTCGCTGGCCGACCTTTACATGACCAAGGGAGAGGGTGCGCCCGCCCTCCTGGACAAGCTGGGCAACTTGCTCTCACCACAACCGCATCCCAACCGCTAGCCGGAGCATTCCACATAGAAATAAAAGGACGAAGGCTTGGAGTTTAAACGGTTCAAACGAACACTGCGCCAGGTTCTACTTCTCCCAATTGTCGCCTGCCTCCTGCTGGCCTGCGTCCTTGTCTGGCAGATCCGCGGGGCCAACGCCACCGTCGGCCTCATCGAGGAGTCTGACCAGCGTATCGCCCTCGCAACCTTGATCGAAAAGCTCATCGTCGACGAAGAGACCGGCCTGCGCGGCTATCAGACCACCTCCGACCAGCGCTTCCTCGAACCCTACCACGACGCCGAAGCCCCCATGCTACAGGCCATCGCCGAGCTCCAGTCCACAGTCAGGCCCGGTCAGCAGCAGTTCCTCAGCCAGTTCATCCAGGAGCACCAGACCTGGCATGAGGCCTTCGCCGGTCCCCTCATCGCCACCGTCGCCGCCGGAGGACACACCAACGACGTCGACCTCAATCTGCAGGGCGTGGCCCGCATGAACGCCATGCGCGACAGCCTCAACGAGATCATATCCGCGGCCGAGAAGAGCCGCAAGGACCGCATCGCCCTGTGGCGCCGGCAGACCCGCCATCTTCTCCTGCTTCTCATCGCGCTCGCGCTGGCCATCGGCCTCATGGTCGGCCTCTTCACGCGGGGCCGGCTGGAGTCCGCCTACGCCGCATTCCGCCACGCCATCGACCTCCAGCGCCGCCGCGCCGAAGAGCTCTTCCTCTCCGAGCAGCACCTGCGCACCACGCTTGCCTCCATCGGCGATGGGGTCATCGCATGTGATGCCGATGGCCGCGTCCAGATGATGAACATGGTCGCCCAGGAACTCACCGGATGGACTGAGTCCGAGGCCCAGAACCTGCCGCTCGACCAGGTCTTCCACGTCGTCGACGAGATCTCACGCCAGCCAGTGGAAAATCCCGTCGCCAAGGTGCAGCGCCTCAAGCGCATCGTCGGCATCTCCCAGCACACCATCCTGCTGCGCAAGGACGGCTCCGAGCTCTCCGTCGACGACAGCGGCGCGCCCATCCGCGACGCCCTCGGCCAGATCACCGGCATCGTTGTGGTATTCCGCGACATCACCCTCGAGCTCAAGACCCGCGCCGCCCTGCTGGCCAACGAGAAGCTGGCCGTCGCCGGACGCCTCGCCGCCACCATCGCGCACGAGATCCACAACCCCCTCGACTCCGTCGCAAACCTCCTCTACCTCCTGCAGCACAAACCCACCGAAGAAGAATCCTGCCAGTTCCTCCAGATGGCCCAGACCGAACTCGCCCGCGTCACCCAGATCAGCCGCGCCATGCTCAGCCTCTATCGCGAGTCCAAAGCACCCGTCCGCGTCAACCTCAAGGAGATGCTCGACGACCTGCTCCTGCTCATGCAGCGCCGCTTCCAGATCCTCGGCGTCACCGTCTCCGCCGAGTTCCCACCCGAGATCGACGTCGAAGGATTCCCCGCCGAACTCCGCCAGGTCTTCACCAACCTCATCACCAACGCCGTCGAGGCCGCGGGCCTGGGCGGCGCCGTCACCGTCCGCATCACGCCCCAACCAGCCGACGCCGCCTCATCCCTGGCGCTCGAGGCTGGAGCCATCGTCGAGATCACCGACAATGGCTCGGGAATCCCCCCGGAGAACCGCGACCGCCTCTTCCAGCCCTTCTTCACCACCAAGGGAGAACGCGGCACCGGCCTCGGACTCTGGGTCTCGCAGGGAATCATCCGCAAGCACGCCGGCTCCATCGACCTTGTCAGCCGCACCGATGGCCCCAACCACGGCACCACCGCCCGCGTCTTCCTCGCCGCCAAACCCGTCCTCAACCCCGGCGGCAACTAATCGGCTTTTGCCGTTGTTTATTCTATTGTTTGTCATTCCGCAGCGCATCCGGGGTCCCCGGCGAGCTTGCTCGCTGGGGTGGAGCAGCGGAGGAATCTGCTTCTCCAAACCACCACCCCATCATCCCCACCCCGCCAACGCCTCCCCAACCAGCCCCGCCGCCCGCGCACACTCCTCGCTCCCAACGTCGAAGTGCGTCACAAACCGCACCGCCCGCGGCCCAATCCCGCTGGCCAGCACGCCCTTGGCCCGCAACGCCGCGCAGAACGCAGCCGCGTCCCCACCCCTGCGCAACTTGAAGATCACAATATTCGTCTGCACCGTCCTCATATCAATCTCCGCCGCCTCATGTGCGGCAACCGCCTCCGCCAGCAGACGTGCATTGGCGTGGTCCTCTCCCAGCCGCGCCGGCATCTCCTCCAGAGCGATCAGCCCCGCCGCCGCCAGTACACCCGCCTGACGCATTCCGCCGCCCATCGCCTTGCGAAACAGTCGCGCCCGCGCCATCGCCGCCGCCGTCCCCACCAGCATCGACCCCACCGGAGCGCCCAGTCCCTTCGACAGGCAGAACATCACCGTATCGAAGCCCGCCGTCAGCTCCCTCACTCCGACCCCCAGCGCCGTCGCCGCGTGGAAGATGCGCGCCCCGTCCAGATGCACCGGCAGCCCCATCGCATGCGCGCCCTCGCAGATCTCCCGCGCCACCGCCACCGGCATCACCGTTCCGCCCGCCATATTGTGCGTGTTCTCCACGCAGATCAGCCCCGTCGAAGCATGGAACGCCACATCGCGATAGATTGCCCCGCGCACCAGCTCCCAGGTCAGAATCCCGCGCTCCGCCATCACCGGCCGCAGCGTGCAGCCGGAGAACGCCGCCACCGTCCCCATCTCCCAGTCCAGAACGTGCGACCGCGCCTCGCACACCACCTCCTGCCCGTGCTCGGTGTGCAGCCGGATCGCCACCTGGTTCCCCATCGTCCCGCTGGGCACAAACAGCCCCGCCTCGCGCCCAAAGACCTCAGCCGCCCGCGCCTCCAGCCGGTTCACCGTCGGGTCTTCGCCGTACACATCGTCGCCCACCTCGGCCGCCGCCATCGCCGCCCGCATCTTCGCCGTCGGCCGCGTCACCGTATCGCTCCGCAGATCAATCATCGCCATTCCTCCATAAATCTGTCATTCTGAGCGGAGTGACTCGCGGCTTCCTCGTGAGTCACGCAGTCGAAGAACCCCGATCCATTCGCGAGCGCCACACCCGTCCGTCCCTTTCTCCCACTGTATTCGCGTGCCCACAGCTCAATGTTTACACCGTCGCCTCCACCAGCAACCTGCTGAAGACCTCATTCGACACCATACGTCCCCGCGCCGTCAGCCGCAGCCAACTCCCCTCGCGCTCCACCAGACCAGCCTCCTCCACATCGCTCAGCGCAGCCACCGCGCCCCCCATCAACTCCGCGCCAAACTCCGCCCGCAAAGCCTCCAGATCGATCCCCTCGTTCATCCGCAACCCAAGAAACATCGCCTCCTCAAATCCCCGCTCCAATCCGATCCGTTCCACTTCAGGATCCACCGCAAATAGACGAAGCTCATCCTGTTCCCTGTTCCCTGTCGGGGTCCCCGGCGAGCGGTCTTGGCTCGCTGGGGTGACCGTTCCCTGTTCCCTGCCCGCCAGATACTTCTCCAGATCGCTCGTATTCCCCCACCGCACCGCGCCCTCGCCGCAGCGCAACATCGAGTGCGCATCCAGCCCGAAGCCCACATACGGCTCCCTCCGCCAGTACTTCACATTGTGCCGCGATTCATGCCCCTTGCGCGCGAAGTTTGAGATCTCGTACTGCATCACACCACTCGCCTCCAGCCACTCGCAGGCCGCCGCGTACCGTTCCGCCGTCTCGTCCTCCGAGGCCACGGACTCCGCGCCATATCGCGTCCCGTGCGCCAGCATCTCGCGGCCCAGCCGCGAATCCTCATCCACCTCCAGCATGTACACGCTCACATGCGGGACGCCGCACTCAATCCCCACATCGACCGACTCGCGCCAGCTCGCCGCCGTCTGCCGCGGCAGCCCCACGATCAGGTCTACATTGATCTCCTCCACGCCCGCCGCGCGCATCCGCGCAATCTCCGCAAGACACATCGCGCGCGTGTGCATCCGCCCCACCGCCCGCGCCTCCGCATCCACAAACGACTGCACCCCGAAGCTCACCCGGTTCATCCCCAGCCGCAACAACTCTTCAAACGTCTCGTCGCCCATCTGCCCCGGCGCGCACTCGATGGTGATCTCCGCGTCCGCGCTTACCTCGAACTCGCCACGCAGCGCCGCAAACAGCCGCCGCATCTGCTCCGCACCCAACAGGCTCGGCGTCCCTCCGCCGAAGTAGACCGTATCCACCCGCCCCGGCAGCTCCGCCCGCAACTCCGCCGCCCGCTCCCGCGCCGATCCAATCTCCGCGCACACCCGCTCCACATACCGCTCCATCCGGCCTGGCTCGGACGCCCCGGCTCCGGACGCCCCGTCCCCAGACGCACCCATGCCGAGGACCCCCGAGGCAAAGTTGCAGTAGCTGCACTTCGCCCGGCAGAACGGCACCGAGATGTATGCCCCCAGCAATCGCTCCAAAGCGCAACCCCTCCCCACGCGCGTCAAATTGAACGCACCGTTCCCACCACTCTACAGAATGACAGCGAGCTAAGCCGAAGTCGTCAGCCTGCGGTTGCGGAGGGTTCGACGGCGGCGCTGGCCGCGATGCAGACGGAGCAGGAGCAGTCGTCTGCGTCGAAAGCGTGTTCCATCGGGAAGCTCACGGAGTCGTTCATCTGGGCGAAGATTTCAGCGGCTTCGCTCTCTCGCATCAGGCTGGTTGCCGCGGACCTCTCACCGATCCGCGCCTTGACAGCGCGCAGTCCGACAACCACCAGAACCACAATCTCCGGCTCAATCGGCTGCCGATAGTCCATCAATGGATGCGAGATGTAGTAGGCAATGGGAAAGATGGCGATCGAGAGCAGGTAGGGCAGCGCGGCGTCGCGGTCCCTGCACCACCAGTCGCGCGCGCCGATGAGCAAAAGCAGCGTCAGGCTGGTGCAGTAGAAGACATTGGGCAGTTGGAACGGCTCTTGCTCCCTGTACTCCTGCGAGAGACTCCAGAAGCCGGTCCAATAGTAGGCCACGCGGCGCAGCGTGATGCGGACGAAGAAGCCGGGGTGGTGGCTGATGTAGTCCATCGCCATGACGCGCTTCTGCGCGATGTAGGCAATCTCGCCCTGCGATTGGTAGAGATGCATCTCGACGGGATTGCTGGCCGGGTGGGTCCACGGCAGCGTGGGGTCGGAACTGTCGCCGTTGTTGGCCGACCAGAACTCGTACCAGAAGCAGTCGCGCACTGGACACAGCACGTGCATGGTGCGGTAGTTGCGTACGGTCCACGGCGTCAGCACAACGAAGAGTCCAACGGCTGCGAACAGGCCGCTGCGAAGCACCTCGCTGGAAAACCAAGAGCCGGCGCGGCGCAGCTTCCACAGCGGCAGCAGCAGCAGGACCGGGAAGAGCGAGAAGACGGCTGGGTTGGAGAGGCCGGCCAGTCCGTACAGAACCCCAAAGCCCAGCCAGCGCGCGGGCCGCGGATCGAGATGCAGGCTAAGCGCCAGCCAGAAGCACGTCGTCAGCAGCAGCGATGTGAGGGAATACTCCCACACGCGCCCGGCCGAGAAGTAGATGGCGAAGGGATAGATCGCCCAGCCCCATCCCGCAAACATTGCAACGCGCGCGTTCACCGAGAGCCGCGTGGCCAGGTAGATGGGCACGCAGGTGAGCGCGGAGAAGAGGCTGTTCAGCGTCAGAATGGTCAGCGCGGACTTCACCGAATAGATGCCGAAGACCCTGAAGATGACCGATAGAAGATATGGATAGAGCGGAGGCAGCAGCGCCGTCGGCCCGGTGAGCGTGAAGTACGGCGAGGAGAAGCCCTGATGCGCTGCGATCGAGCGCGCGATCCAGCCCACCTCGTTGCCGAACTGCTCGTAGTGCCGCACCGGGTCGGAAATATCGCGGAACACCAGCGCCACCACCACCATGCGCAGCGCCCAGGCCGCGGCAACCATCAGCAGAAGACGCATCCTGGATCGTCGAAAGAGTCGGCCGTCAGAGCAGTCCATCGTTGAATCGGGAGTTGGCTGGAGTGTCGCTGTTGCCATGTATGACAGGATTCTTTCGGGGGTCTCACATAGCTGCTTCGGGAGCACCCAGGGGGAAGCACACAAACAGTCCTCGGCGGCGAAAATGTGTGTCTCTGCCGGACGAGTTGCAGAACACATGCAGAACGATATAGCTGTCTATATTTTACCCTGCCCGGCCATGCGAGTGGAAGCCGGATTCGGCATTTCAGCCAACATGCCCTGGATGCAACCGCTGGCTGGCTTGCGCCGGAGCAATCCCTTGAAACGCGCTTGATACGAATCGCACAGCCTTGACACGAATCGGCGAGGCAGATTGACTTGAGAAAGCGGTTGTAGCTCAGGAAGCGGAAGGTGGCGGAGAACGATGGCGCGAGTGGTTCGATGTTCCCTGGTCCAGGCGAAGAACGTAGTCCCCGCGGACATCGACGGCGCGGGCGCGTCGTTGGCCGCAATCAAGCAGGCGATGATCGTGAAGCACGTCGCAATGGTCCGCGCGGCGGCGGCCGATGGCGCCCAGATCGTCTGCCTGCAGGAGATCTTCAGCGGTCCCTACTTCTGCGCCGAACAGTCCACACGCTGGCACGACTTCGCCGAGCGCGTCCCCGACGGCCCCACCGTGCAACTCATGTGCTCGCTGGCGAAGGAGCTTCGCATCGCTCTCGTCGTCCCCATCTATGAAGTTGAAGATGGGGAAGCAGAGGGCGGGAAAATCTTCTACAACTCCGCCGCCGTGATCGGCCGCGACGGCGGATTCATCGGCAAGTACCGCAAGGCGCACATCCCGCACGCCGCCCCGGGCTTCTGGGAGAAGTTCTACTTCCGCCCCGGCAATCTCGGCTTTCCCGTCTTCGATCTCGGCTTCTGCAGGATCGGCGTCTATCTCTGCTACGACCGTCACTTCCCCGAGGGAGCGCGCGTCATGGGCCTGAACGGCGCCCAGATCGTCTTCAATCCCTCGGCGGTCATCGCCGGCCCCAACGACTTTCTGTGGAAGATCGAGCCGCCCGCGCTGGCCGTGGCGAATGGTTATTTTGTCGCCGCCATCAATCGCGTTGGAACGGAAGCGCCGTGGAACCTCGGCGAGTTCTTCGGCCAGAGCTACTTCTGCAATCCGCGCGGCAAGATTATCGCCGAAGCCTCGCGCAACCAGGACGAGATCGTCACCGCCGATCTCGACCTCGATTCAATCGCCGAAGTCCGCCGCGCATGGCCCTTCTATCGCGACCGCAGACCGGACCTGTACGGAGATCTGGTTAAACCGTAAACGCAGTGGCGGGCAGATCGTGCGCGCCTTCGATGCGGTGTGCTGCGGCTGGGAAACTTATCGGGGTTGCGAAGAAGGGGATTGTGGCCGCCGGTTCCGGTGCGGATATTCTGCTGTGGAACCCCGTTGGCGAAGTATACGATTACGGCAGCGGCCCAGAATATGCACCCCGATTCCTCCATCTTCGAACGCTTTGAAGTCCCCGCAAACGCGCGTCATGTTTTCCCGCGCGGCAAACTGGCGGCCGAGCAGGCACGCCGGATCGCGGCGGTGGAACGCGACCGAACTCTGGTTAGCGAGGTTGCCGCGCGATGACTCTTTACCCCGAGGGGCCAACCAGTCTGACCGATGCCTACGGCCTGCGCGCCGACCCGCAGCTCTACAACGCGGACCTTGCGCCCACCACGCCGGAGCAGCGCACCTGGGGCACATACAGCTACATCGCGCTCTGGTTCTCCATGTCGATGGGGGTGACGGCCTACATGCTTGCGTCCAGCCTCATCGCCGGTGGAATGGACTGCAAGCAGGCGACCGCGACGATCCTGCTGGGCAATCTCATCGTCCTGGTCCCCATGCTCCTGAACGCGCACGCGGGCGCCAAGTACGGCATCCCCTTCCCTGTCGTTGTGCGCGCCTCGTTTGGCGTGCGCGGCGCGAACATTCCCGCCATGCTCCGCGCGCTGGTGGCCTGCGGCTGGTTTGGCATCCAGACGTGGATCGGTGGCCAGGCCATCTACGCAATGCTCAACGTGCTGTGGCCTGCGTCTGCGGCAATGCCGTCCGTTCTGTGGATCTGCTTCCTCGGCTTCTGGCTGTTGAACATGGCCGTGGTCTGGCGCGGAGTGGAGTCGATCCGCTTTCTGCAAAGTTTTTCCGCGCCGTTTCTGCTCGTCATGTCGCTGGTGCTGCTCGGCTTCATGACCCACAAGGCTGGCGGCTTCGGCCCCATGCTCAGCCAGCCCAGCCAGTTCCACACGCATTCCAGCTTCCTGCACTTCTTCTTCCTCTCGCTCACCGGCATCGTCGGCTACTGGGCCACGCTCTCGCTCAACATTCCCGACTTCACGCGCTATGCAAAGTCGCAGGGGTCGCAGATTGTAGGCCAGTCCTTCGGCCTGCCCGTTGCAATGGTCTTGTACAGCTTCATCGGGATCGCGTGCACCTCGGCCTCCATGGTCGTCTTCGGCCACGCCATCTGGAACCCGATCACTCTGCTCGGCCTCTTCCATCAGCCCGTCGTCGCCTTCCTCGCGCTCATCAGCATTCTGATTGCCACGCTCAACCTCAACATCGGGGCCAACGTGGTCAGCCCGTCCAACGACTTCTCCCACCTCGCGCCGAAGCTCATCAGCTTCCGTACCGGAGGCCTCATCACCGGCTTTCTTGGTCTGGCCATCATGCCCTGGAGGCTGATGGCCAGCCACACCGACTACATCCAGTGGCTGGTCAGCTACTCGGGGCTGCTCGGCCCGGTGGCTGGAATCATGATCGCCGACTACTTCCTGGTCCGCGGCACGCGGCTGGATACCGAGTCGCTCTACCGACGCGAGGGGCCGTATGAGTACAGCAAGGGATTCAATCCGCGCGCTCTCGTCGCGCTCGCCGCCGGAGTCTTCGCCGCGCTGATCGGACTTGCCGTGCCGGAGCTGCGCTTCGTCTACGATTACGCATGGTTCGTCGGCTTCGCCGTGGCCGCGCTCGTCTACATCGTACTGATGGGAACCGCCCCCCGAGTGGGTGGAGCAACGCCGCTGGCCCAGAGGATCAAGGTCAAGGGGCTGGATGAGGTGCTCGATCCCGCGCTCGGCAACAGCGCCGGAGCAAAAGCCCGTACCGTTGCCGCCCCGAAATGCGAAGGCTAGAGCATTTTCGGAATTGTTATAGACCCATTTTGTTTGTCATTCCGTAGCGAAGCGGAGGAATCTGCTTTTGCTTGTTGCGCGACGATCTACACCATTACGGGAAATGCTCTGGTGTCCTGAGTCATTGATTCGCAGCACGAGACGTAGGGCCAAAGGCCCGATCTATACCAGCCTGGGGAACAGCCCCAGGATAAATTCGCCACAAAGCAGAGGGCTGAAGGCCCCACCTGTTCTTCAACGAACTTCAGACTCAGGACACTACCGCAGGAATGCGCCCAACTCCGTCGCGGCATTGCGCAGGTGGGGCAGAAAGCGCGTCTGCATCTCGTAGAGCGAGATTCGCGGCGCGCTTCCGCTCAGGTTGATCGTGGCCACAACGCGCCCGGTGGGCGAATAGACGGGCACGGCGATCGAGCGCAGCCCAACCTCGAACTCCTGGTCCACCAGCGCGTAGCCGTGGCGGCGTACGTTGCGCAGCGCTAGACGCAGCTTCTCCACGCTGCTCACCGTGCGCGCGGTGTGCGGCGTCAGCACCACGCGCGCAAGATACGGCTCCAGTTGTTCGGCGGGCATATAGGCCAGCAGAACGCGCCCGATGCTGGTGCAGTAGGCTGGCAGGCGGCTGCCGATGTGCAGGTCGTCGCTCATCACGCGCGACACAGTCGACCGCGCAATGTAGACAATCTCGTCGCCGTCCAGCGTGGCCACCGAAAAGCTCTCGTGCAGCGCGGCGGAGAGGCGTTCCAGCACCGGCTGCGCCGCCGTCGACAGCGAGTTGCTGGTCGAGTAGCAATTGGACAGCGCCAGCATATGCGGGCGTAGCGCGTAGCGCGATCCCTCCTCCGCGCCGGCAAATCCCAGCTTCGCCAATGTATACAGGCAGCGCCGCACCGCGGCGCGCGAGATGCCCGTCTTCACCGCAAGCTGCGAGATGGTCATCTGCGGCGTCTGCGGAGTGAACGCCTGGATAACAAGCAGCCCGCGCGCCAGCGACGTCATGAAGTTGGGATCGCCGGCATAGCCGTCCAGGGTCGAGCCGGAGGTCGATTTGGCGACGGGCGCGGGAGACGGCGTCGTGCGCGCAGTGGCAGGACTCGCGGGCCGTTCCTTGGTGGCAGCCGCGGCGCTGGCCGAAAGAGAACCGGCAGCCGGACGTCGGGGCGCAATGCTCATCGAGGTTCCTTCTCATTCTCCGGCAATCGCATCGCCGGGTGTGCCGTGGCCCAACCTGAATCCAGGAGCGAACTGGCTCAATATTCAAGAGTGCGATAGCCGGACTGTATATACGATAAACGCACAGAGCCCCCACTGCAAGATTGTTGCAGAAAGGCTGAAAGTGCATCGAACTAAACAGGCCTGAAGAACATTCGCAGTTGCGCAGGCAAATCGCCTTGCTGTGAGAAAGTGCTGTGAGAAAATTGACGCCTATGGACCCCAAAGACTCAACCCGCCTGCCGCTCAACCAACGCCCCGCCTGGAAGGCGCTGCAAAGTCACTTCCAGTCGATCGGCACAAAGCATCTGCGCGATCTCTTCGCCGAAGACCCGGCGCGCGGCCAGCGCTTCACCGCCGAAACAGACGGCATCTTCCTCGACTACTCCAAGAACCGCGTCACCAGTGAGACGCTGCGCCTGCTCGTCGCCCTCGCCGAAGAGTCCGGCCTGCGCGCCAAGATCGAAGCCATGTTTCGCGGCGACAAGATCAACCTCACCGAGAACCGCGCCGTCCTGCACGTCGCCCTGCGCGCGCCAAAATCCGAGCGCATCGTCGTCGATGGAGAAGACGTCATCCCCGGCGTCCACGCGGTGCTCGACAAGATGGCCTCCTTCGCCAACCGCATCCGCTCCGGCGAGTGGAAGGGCCACACCGGCAAGCCCATCCGCAACGTCGTCAACATCGGCATCGGCGGCTCCGACCTCGGCCCCGTCATGGCCTACGAGGCGCTCAAACACTACAGCCAGCGCAACCTCACCTTCCGCTTTGTCTCCAACGTAGACGGCACCGACTTCGCCGAAGCCGTCCGCGACCTCAGCCCCGACGAGACGCTCTTCCTCGTCGCCTCCAAGACCTTCACCACGCAGGAGACGATGACCAACGCCAACTCCGCGCGCGCCTGGTCGCTCTCCGGCCTGGGCGGCGACCAGTCCGCCGTCGCCAAACACTTTGTCGCCATCTCCACCAACGCCAAGCTGGTCGCGAGCTTCGGCATCGACACCGAAAACATGTTCGGCTTCTGGGACTGGGTCGGCGGCCGCTACTCCATGGACTCCGCCATCGGTCTCTCGACGATGATCGCCATCGGCCCGGAGAACTTCCGCGACCTGCTCTCCGGCTTCCACGCCATGGACGTCCACTTCCGCACCGCGCCGTTTGAAAAAAATCTCCCTGTCCTGCTCGGCCTGCTCACCCTCTGGTACACCGATTTCTTCGACGCGCAAACCATCGCCGTCCTGCCCTACGAGCAGTACCTCAAGCGCTTCCCCGCCTACCTCCAGCAGCTCACCATGGAGTCGAACGGCAAGCATGTAACGCTCGCCGGCAAGCCCGTCACCGCCCAGACCGGCCCCGTCTTCTGGGGCGAGCCGGGAACCAACGGCCAGCACTCCTTCTACCAGCTCATCCACCAGGGCACGCGCCTCATTCCCTGCGATTTCATTGGCTTCTCCAAGTCCCTCAACCCGCTCGGACGCCACCACGACATGCTCATGGCCAACGTCTTCGCCCAGGCCGAGGCGCTCGCCTTCGGCAAGTCCGCCGAGCAGGTCCGTGCCGAGGGCACGCCCGAATGGCTCGTCCCGCACCGCGTCTTCGAGGGCAATCGCCCGTCGAACATCCTCCTCGCCGACGCGCTCACCCCCGCAGTCCTCGGCCAGCTCGTCGCCCTCTACGAGCACTCCGTCTTCACCCAGGGAGCCATCTGGAACATCGACTGCTTCGACCAGTGGGGCGTGGAACTCGGCAAGGTCCTCGCCACAAAGATCCTCGCCGAACTGGAGAGCCCCACCGAGCCCGCCATCTCGCACGACTCCTCAACCACCAGCCTCATCCGCCGCTACCGCGCCAGCAAATAGCTATAAACGACCGCGCCTTCTATTAGACCGCGTCAACCCACCCTTCGCTAGAAAAAGGTGAAGGATGGGGCACCCAGATGGGGTTGTGGGTGGGCAATTGCCGAGAGTACGATGGTGGGATGAAAAAGCCTGAGCAGGTCAAATCTCCATTTTCTGAGCTTTACCAACTACATCTCGATATTGAGCGAATAGCCCACGAACTTAGAGAGCGGAATAAGAAGGGTTGGAGACCACTGACAAAACACTTTGAAGAACTCTACGAAATCTCAATGAAATTGAAGAGACTCGACAAGCAGCCACGCACTAGATTCTAAGTTCAATAGCCGTGTGGCCGGGTGACGCAGCCACTATAGCATTTTGTGCGTCAGTCTGCGCATGAATGTGGCACCCAAGATGGAGTCGTGGGTGGTCCACCCGGCTTGACCGGCATTTCACTTTTTGGAGTCTTCGCGATGAAGAAAGTTTGGATAAAACCTTACGCCTGTAGCTTGACTCTAGCGGCAATGTTTCTTGGCGTTCCAACATTGGGAAGAGCGCAATCCATGCAGCAACGAATCGACCACCTTAACCACTGTACGGATTTGATGAACCAATCCACGACCCTGCAAGCGGACGGTCAATCCGTCGAGGAAATGATCGCCTACAAGAAGGGCACCCTGACATTCGACTCTGAAGACTTGAAATCAACAATGCTGCGGAAGGTTCAAGCATTGGAGAGCGAGAATTCAGTCTATGATCTGGATTCGTTGAAGAAGACACTGCTCAGGAGAGCTTTAGACTACGTTAGAAAGGAAGAGGACGACTGCACTGACCTCGATCATGACAGAACTAGATCTCAGAGACTCGATCAGATTGGGTTCCTATTGAGAGTCCTAGGACAGGCTGAAGACGCGATTCCCATCTTAAGGCGATGCATGGAGTTAGACCCAGACTTTGCTACATGTCCTGAGCAGCTGGGAGTGGCATTCCTCGATCTCAATCGATATCCCGAGGCTAAAGAGGCGTTCAAGAAAACGATAGAAATAGGCGGATTCAGCGAATTGAACGCCCAGGCCATTACAAGAGCAAGAGGCTACTTGGAAATGATGAACCAAGTAGAAAGAGACCATGGGCAGGTTCCGGTCAACGAGGAAGCCAAACCTACGCAACATTCTTTTGGTACGGGGTTTTTCGTCAGCAGCGATGGGGAAATACTTACAAACAACCACGTCGTGGCAGGCTGCCGAAATCTCACGATCAAAGGGGGGTTGCCTGTACAGGTCATCAGCAGGAACCCGGCTTCCGATCTGGCCCTCGTAAAGGCAGAAATTGAACCAGACCAAATCGCAGTTTTCAGAAGCGGCACCTCACCAAAAGTCGGTGATACCGTTGTGACCTTCGGCTTCCCATTGCCAGGGCTCCTCTCTTCCGAGGGGAACGTTTCCACCGGGGTTCTTAGCGCCACGACTGGTCTACAAAACGATATTAGGTTTGTACAGATCAGTGCGCCGGTTCAGCCTGGCAACAGTGGTGGTCCAGTCTTCGATACGAGCGGACACGTTGTTGGGGTAGTCGTTTCCAAGCTCGATGCCTTGCGGGTTGCACAAATTACCGGAGATGTTCCACAGAACGTGAATTTTGCTGTTCATTGGTCAGAGGTTCGTGCCCTGCTGGACGAACAGGGCGTTAAATACAAAAAACTACCTTCTCAACAGGCGATCAGTACGAGAGCGATAGCCAAGATCGGGGCAGAAGTCTCAGTCACTTTGGACTGTACTCAGTAGACCTAAAGCACAATCAGTATTTTTCGAGCAACTTGCGCATCTCCACCATCGTGGCAATCCTTTTGTCATAAAGGACGCCCAACTCGGTAGGATTATTGGCCTTGTTGTGTTCCAACTTCTTTATCTCCGCATCAATATCGGCGATGCGCTCCCGTAACCATTTTTCATCCATGTTTGCCTCTAGGCGGCTGCCCCATTCATCGCGGTGTTATCGCGATGGGTGGGATGAAGGAACGAGAGCCGCCAGCGCTTCCATCGCATCGCTCGGTTCGGGCCGCACGCGGAAGTCGGCATACCCCTCGCTGAACGCAATCGTCCCGTCCTGCCTCACCACGAAGATCGCGGGCAGCGGCAGCCGCCAGCTCTCTTCGCTCGCATTCGCGTATGTTCCGCCGGAGTTGACAAACGGAATGTTCACCAGAATCCCCTCGTAGTAGCGGCGGTGCTCCTCCGGCACTGTGTAGGCAATGCCAAATCGCTCGGCCAGCGCTGCCCCCGCGTCCGAGAGAATCGGGAACGGCAGCCCATGCTGCTGCAGCGTGAAGTCGTTCTGGCGCGGAGTCTGTGGCGAGATCGCCACCAGGAACGCGCCCATCGCGCGCACCTCGTCGTGCAGATCGCGCCAGCGTTCCAGCTCGGTGACGCAGTAGGGACACCACCGCCCGCGAAAGAACTTGACCACCAGCGGCCCCAGCGCCAGCAGATCGGCGGAGCAGACAGCCTTGCCGGTCAGCGCGTCGGGCAGCGTGAACTCCGGCATCGGCGCGCCCACGCGCAGAATGCGATCTTCAATCCCCGATTCAAAAAGCTCTTCGCTTGCCTGCTCGGAGACGGCCAGCCGGTCGGCCTGCACCAGCGCGCGCGTGTTCCCGGTGATGCGGTCGAGCGCGTCCTGCAGCGGCGGCAACGGCGGCTTGGGTGCGGTCTTCACACCTCCATTATCGCAGCCATCTCCCGTCAATTTCCTAAAGCATTTTCACCAATGGCGTAGAGTGTCGCTCTACGAGCAAAATGCGGGGATTCTTCGCTTCGCTCAGAATGACAATTCATTTTTGGTTTACAGCAATTCCGAAAATGCTCTAATCTCTCCCGCGCGAATCGCCGTCAGCGCGCAGGCTCAGGCGAGAATCTCTGCCTCATCCTTGTCCGACGCAACCGCGTCGGGCAGGCCGTGCGCGGGAACCAGCAGGTCTTCCTTGCGCATCACCAGCGAAGTCGCGTTCAGCGAAGCCAGCTCGAAGCCATGCCCATGCGTAATGGCGTCGGTCGGGCAGGCCTCCACGCAGTAGCCGCAGAAGATGCACCGGTTGTAGTCGATGTTGTACACCTTCGCGTATCGCTCGGACGACGAGATGCGCTTTTCCTCGGTGTTATCCGCCGCCTCGATGTAGATGCAGTTGGCCGGGCAGGCGGCCGCGCACAGATAGCAAGCCACGCACTTCTCCAGGCCGTTCTCGTCGCGCTGCAACTGGTGCTTGCCGCGGAAGCGCTCCTGAAACTGCGCGCCCCGCATCGGCCCCTTGCCGTCGGGATAGTTCTCCACCTCGGTCGGCTGGAAGATCTGCCCCAGGGTGATGCTCATCCCCTTGGCAATCGCAGCGGCATTTTTCACAACGGACATGGCTTGAGTATACGACGGAGCCGCCGCAGGCTGAAATCCGCGCGGCAAGCCAGGTCGAGTGCAAATCGTGCTGCTTTGGAGGGCATTTAGCAATGCCTCTTGGCAGAACATGCCCGGATGTGATTCACTTCCACGCATGGCCAAGAACACATCTCGCCGCAACTTCCTGCGCACGGCTCCTGTAGCCGCTGCTGCCAGCATCGCCCTCACCGACAAACTGCTCTTCGCCGCGCAGGCCCCCGCACCCGCGCAGAGCGCCGTGCAATTTCAGGTCTTCACCGCCCAGCAACTCGCCGACGACGCCAAGGCGCTCGCCGCCAAGGGGGGCAATAACAACCTGGTCGCCGCCGCCTCAGCGGGATTTACCTGCGCCATCGTGATGACGACCGAGGTAAACCACAGCGCGACTGATTTCGAGCAGCACGAGGGCCGCGACCACATCCTTCAGATCATCGACGGCAGCACCGTCTACGAGGTCGGCGGAACGCTGAAGAACGCGCGCACCACCAAGCCCGGCGAACAGCTCGCCCCAGCCTCCGACGGCGCAACCAAGGTGACCCTGAACAAAGGCGACATGCTCACCATCCCGCGCGGCACGCCGCACCGCCGCACCACCGCGGGCAGCGTCACCTTCTACCTCATCTCCCCTTCCGGCTCCATGAAGGCGTAGAACGGCGTTGGCTGAAGCTATACCAAGTCTGCAGGACTTACCGCCTTCAGCCTGGGAAAGGTGTCGCTGAAGAATCGCTTGTCGCGAGTCAGGATGCGGTCGGCGTTCAGTTGCGCATGTGCGGCAATCAGAAAGTCCGGCAGAATTCGTGTGCGGCTGCCTCCACGCAATCTGTCCTGCCAGAAGAATTGGGCCGCCAGATACGCTGTCGCTTGCTCAACCGGTTCGATCTTGCAGTTCAATAATCGGAAGAAATCGTCTGCTCTGGATCTGGACGGGAAGTTCGAAGCAACCTCCGCGTATACGATGATCGAAATCGACAGAGTGCCCGCAAGCTGGGCAGACTTCAGAGCTGCCTCGCTCTGTGCAACCTCGGATGGCGTTCCAGTCAGAATGTCCAGAACGATGTTGGTGTCCAGAGCTGTAGTCGTCAATCGTGCGTTCCAGGCTCTCGACCGCGAATGTCGTCGATGTATTCGTCAACAGACTTATAACCGCTTGCCAGAAAGCTCTCGCGAAGGGACCCGGCATACTTCTTCATCGCCAGATCGAAGTTTCCCAGATCGCGCTTGGCCCGCAGAGTGACGGTTGCGCCCTTGAGTTCAAACTCCAGGGCGGTGTTCTTGTCCAGGCCAAGATTGTCGCGGATCGCCTTCGGGATGACAACCTGGCCACGCTCGCCGACCTTGGACTGGAATTTCATACCTTAAGTATGAATGAATCCTTCCCAATGGGCAAGCTCGTATCGCGTGCCACTCATTCGATCCCCAGCTTCTTCCAGATGGAGTCGATCCGCGCAACCACGGACGGCTCCATCTTCAGCATCTGCGGCCATGGACGCGTAAATCCTTCCGCCGCCCACTTGCGCGTCGCGTCGATCCCCATCTTCGATCCGTAGTTGGGCATCCGGCTGGCGTGGTCGAGCGTGTCCACCGGCCCCAGCGTGAACTGAATGTCGCGCTCCGGGTCGATGTTGTTGGCCACCCTCAGCGTCACCTCAGCCAGGTTCTGTACATTGCAGTCCTCATCCACCACCACGATGCACTTGGTGAACATCGCCTGCCCCATCGCCCAGATGCCATGCATCACCTTGCGCGCGTGCCCCGCGTAAGACTTCTTGATCGCGACAATCATCAGGTTGTGAAACACAGCCTCGGGCGGCAAGCACACGTCCACGATCTCCGGCAGCGTCAGTTGCATCAGCGGCAGAAAGATGCGCTCCACCGCCTTGCCCATCCAGGCATCCTCCATCGGCGGCTTGCCCACCACCGTCGCCGCGTAGATCGGATCGTTGCGGTGCGTCATGCAGGTAACGTGGAAGACGGGGTACTCGTCCGCCATGGTGTAGAAGCCCGTGTGGTCGCCGAACGGCCCCTCCGTGCGCAGCTCGCCGAGATTCACATACCCCTCCAGCACGTACTCCGCGTGCGCCGGCACCTGTAGGTCCACCGTCTCGCACTGCACCAGTTCCACTGGCTTGCCGCGCAAAAATCCAGCGATCAGGTACTCCTCGACATCGGGCGGCGCGGGCACAATCGCCGAAAACGTCGTCGCCGGATCGGTCCCGATCGCCACTGCAACCTCCATCCGCCCAGCATTAATCTTGCTCAGTGTAGTAGCCGGAATCGCCGCAGCATTCTCCGCAGCAGTAGTTCCGCCAGCCGTCTGCGCCATCAACTCCACGCGCGCAGATGCGTCTCCCACCCATCGCGATGAAGCTGCGATGGATGGGGCACCCAAATCTTCGGAGACAGCCATTCTGAGCCGGTCGCGCAGTTGTTCCGCCGCGTTCTTCTGCCGCTGCCAGTGCATCCCCGTGGTCTGCCCGTCGTACACCTGCATGCGGTACATGCCCACGTTGCGCTTGCCGGACTTCGGATCGCGCGTGACGACACACGGCAGCGTGATGAACGGCCCGCCGTCTTCAGGCCAGGTCGTCAGCACCGGCAGCTTCCGCAGGTCGATCCCCTGCCCGCCATCCTCCACCGTGCGATGGATCACCTGCTTGCACGCCGCGTCTTTCGCGGAGATCACTTTCGGAAAGAAGTTCCCCACCTCCGCCAGCTTCGGCAGCAACTTCAGCTTGTCCATCAGCGTGGCCGGGGTCTCGGGATGAATCAACGAGCGGATGCGACCCGCAATCTCGTCCAGCGAGTCCACCTCCAGCGCCAGCCTCATGCGCCGCTCGGAGCCAAACTGGTTCATCAACACCTTCGCCCCAGGAAACCCCGTGACGTTCTCAAACAGCAGGGCTGGACCACCAGGGCCGCGGGCGCTCCCGCCTGCCTTGGCCGTCCCCTTGCCCATCTTGGCCGCGCGGTCGGCGATCTCAGCCATCTCCAGATACGGGCTCACCACCTCAGGTATCCGCTTCAGTTCGCCTGCCTGGTCGAGTTGTTCGATCCAGTCGCGTAGATCGGTATAGGCCACGTGCGCGCTCCAGCCTCGGACCAGCCGAGGCGTCTTCCATGGTAACGGGTCGAGCTTAAGTTCGGGTCGAACTTAAATCATCAAATCTTCAGAAAAATCTTCCTGCGCCACAGAATCCAGTTGGGAACGAAGCACAGAGCCGTGAACGCCAGCGCAAACGCCAGCGATGTGACCTCCGTGGATTGCCCGCGCGCGAACCCATGCTGATAGACCCACAGCCACGCGCTGATGAAGCTCGCCGGTGCCACAGCGTTGACCGCTGCTGGACCGGTCGCTGTCCCAACCATCGCACCCGCGGGCACCTTGATCCACAGCATCGTCTCCACCAGAAAGTTGGACAGCACAAACGCCGCAATCGCATTCGACCCGAAGACCAGCCAGGGCCACAGCAGACCCTTCCCCGCCGGCCTTTCGTTCATCCGCCGAATGTCGACCAGCCAATAGCACAGCCCAAGCAGCGCCAGCGACCAGCCCGCCGCGTAGAGAACATACGAGCTGGTCCACAGGTTTTTATTGATCGGGAACCACGGATTCCACGCCAGCCCCGCAGCCAGACCAGCAAGCCCGGCGAGAACCAGTCCAACCAGGCAGCGGGCGCGAGTGATGCACCCCAATGTGCGATGCTCTTTTGTGCGTCCGACGCGCCGCATCCACAAACCAGCCACCGCGCCAATCAGCGTAGTAGCAATCGCGGGCAGCGTGCTCATCAAACCCTCGGGGTCGTGCGTGTGGTTGTAGAGGCTTCCGGTGTGGATCGTCCGCTGCGTAAACGCCGTAAACCCTCGGTCGATCCATGCCGCAAGATTGCGGTCCGGATCGAGAATCGGCATCGCGTGCGTCGGCACGCCAAAGCCCGGCACGGGAACGAATCGCATCAGCGCCCAGTAGCCCACCAGCAGCCCGGCGGCAATCGCGGCCAGCGCGCGTGCCCGCCGCGTCGCCAGGCAGATCAGCCCCACCGCCAGATAGCAGACCGCAATCCGCGTCAGCACTCCATAGAGTCTCAGGTGAGTCCAGTGAAAGTGGGGAAACGCCGTCAAAAACATCTTGATGGCAAACAGCGTGGGCGCCCGCCGCAGCATGTGTCCGGCCAGCGTGCGCCGCGATTCGCCTCGCGCAATGCGGCCTTCCAGCGAAAAGACGATCGACGCGCCAACCAGAAATAGAAAGTTGGGAAACACCAGGTCGGTCAGCGTAAACCCGTTCCAGGCCGCGTGATCGAGCTGTGCATACACATGGCCCCAATCTCCCGGATCGTTCACCAGGATCATCAACGCGATGGTCAACCCACGCAGCACATCGACCGACAAAACTCGCTGCGGCATCGGCTTGGCGGCGGATTCCATGGCTGATCCATCATCGCTCATCCGCTGCAGTTCGCGCGGGAACCTTTCCCCCTGCGCGGTGTCTAAGGGATTAGTACGCATTCCTCGCAGATGCGCACATCCGGTTCTTCGGAGGTGCCTTATGTTTGAAGGATCTCTCATCGAGTCACGCGGACTGGTCATCACGCGAACTCAGCAATGGACCACGCTGGGTTCCATCACCTTCCAATGTGCGCTGGCAGGCCTGCCGATCGCAATTCCTCTGCTGCGGCCGCAGGCCCTCCCCACAATGCTCGATGCACTCCATCTGTCTCTGCCGTTGCTTCAGAAGCCTATCGTGGAGCAGGTGCAGCGAACGGCATCCACCGCCTCTTCCACCGCGATCGGCACTCCCGCGGCGAGTGCGGCGGCCTCAGCCTCCACGGGAACCACCGTCTGGCTGCGGCCCGGCAGCCTGACGGATGGCCCTGCGCCGGCGATCGATCCGAACCTGCGAATGACCGGGGCAGGCCCCAGTACGCTTGGCATCGCAAGCCTCATCGGAATCGGCGGCGCAACCGGGCCGGGAGTAGTTGTGGAGCGCGCCCGGCCAATCGCCCCGCTGCGCATCTCCTCCGGCGTTTCAAAAGGAATGCTCCTGACGCCGATCCAGCCGGTATATCCGGCCATCGCGCGCGCGGCGCAGGTTCAAGGGGCCGTCGTGATGGAGGCCGTAATCTCGAAGGCCGGGAGAATCGAGAGCCTTCACGCCATCAGCGGCCCACAGATGCTGCGCACCGCGGCGCTCACCGCAGTCGAGGCCGCGCGCTACCAACCGTTCCTGCTCAACGGCGAGCCCACCGATGTGCAGACCACCATCACGGTCATCTTCCAGTTGGGAAGCTAGCGAAGGGGGATGGACTCCCCTCAACCCGCCCAGTTTCCTCTCCAGCATCGCTTTCGGCAAAGATAACTCAAGACAAACGAAGAGGCCCTGCATTCCGCCGGGCCTCTTCCGCTAAACTATCATCCGTCGCCGATCAATCCAGTGGAGACATCTGCCCTACCGTTTGTTGCCCTTGCCGCCGGTGACGTTGCCGCGTCCATCGCGCTCTTCGTTGCCCTTGAAGGCGCGCGCTTTGGCCGGCGGAGCCGCTTTATCGCCAACATTCGGCATCGCGCCCTTGTATCCATGCTTCGGGTCGAGGCGGTTGTTCACTGTGCCATGAAACTCGTTCGCGCCATGGAACCACGGCCCCACCCCGATGAACGCCCCGCCATTGAAGTACTGCGGACCGTAGTAGCCGTAAGGACTACAGCGGTATGGCGCGTAGTCGTAGTAACCATAAGGACACGCGGGCTCGACTCCGATGCTGAGACTGATCTGGGCCTGTGCCATGGGCGCCGCCGCCATAGCGATTCCTGCAACCGCGGCCAACGCAAACGATGTAATAGTACGCATAAAATTGATACCTCTATAGGGTTTGATCCATCTGCAATAAATAACGTTGTACCGGCCCTCCACAAATAGCGAAGAACCGCCCCTCAAGTTCTCCTCTGCGCCACAACAACTTTCCTCCCCGAATCCGCGTCCTAATCAGGAGCAGTTCAAGGAGATACGAAAACAATGAAGAAACAGCTCCTCACCGCGGCCTGCGCTCTCTTTCTCACCGTCGGCGTGGCCAACGCGCAGATCGTGATCCGCATCGGCCCACCGCCCCCGCGTCCCGTCGAAGTCATCCCCGAGCCACAACCCGTGCATCGCGACTGGGTCTGGGTTCCCGGCTATCACCGCTGGGATGGCCATGGCTACGTCTGGGTTCCCGGCGAATACCGCCGTCCGCCGCATCGTGGAGCCGTCTGGGTTCCCGGTGAGTGGCGTGCCGAGCGCGGCGGCCACGTCTGGCACCCAGGCCGATGGCGCTAACAGATACCGCTTGATCCGAAAGGCACGGTTCAACGCGAGAATTTCAGATTGATCGGAAGGGCATGGCCTCAGCCATGCCGAAGATCGCTCTCTATTTCAAAACTCGCATCCCTTGATCGCGATGCGATCAAGGGATGCGAGAACGTTGTGCCGCCAATCTGACCCAATACCGGAGCGATGGAACTCCGCCGCCCGTCAAGGTATCATTCTTAATCATGACCATATCCGCGGAAGACCGCGCCCGCCGCATTCAAGTCCTGCTCTTCGACGTCGATGGTGTCCTCACCGACGGACAGCTCTACTTCCTTCCCCAGACCGGCCTCGATGGCCGTCAGCACGGCCTCGAATTCAAGGGCTTCACCGCCCACGACGGCCTCGGCATCACGCTTGCCCGTCTCGGCGGCCTGCGTGTCGGTCTCATCACCAAGCGCGAATCCGCCACCGTCGCCCTGCGCGCCAGCGACCTCAAGCTCGAGTTCATATACCAGGGCCAGTCGCACAAGCTCGCCGCCGCCGAGGAGATCGTCGCCAAGGCCGGATGCACCCTCGCCGAGCTGGCCTTCGTCGGCGACGACGTGGTCGATCTGCCCGTCATGCGCGCCTGCGGCCTGGCCATCGCCACCGCCAACGCCCGCCCCCAGGCCAAGGCCGAGGCCCACTACATCACCCCCAACCCCGGCGGCCAGGGCGCCGGACGCGACGCCATCGAGTTCATCCTCGCCGCCCAGGGCAAGCTCGACTCCGCCATCGCTACCTTCCTCGACGCCGACAACCCCGCCGCCCAGGCCGCCGACATCGGCTCCGGCAAGATGTAGCCACCATCCACGAAGCCCAACGCAGTTTGAGCCTTTCCATATAAAAATGAATTGTCATTCTGACCCTCGAACGCAGTGAAGGGGAAGAATCCCCGTATTTCGTTCGTAGCGCATAGATCTACACCCTTAGGATTACTGCTCCAGAATCGAGTTCCCTATCATGTCCGACACATCAACCCGCGACACTGTCATCCTCGGCTCCGGCTGCGCCGGCCTCACCGCCGCCATCTATGCCGCTCGCGCCAACCTCAAGCCGCTCGTTCTCGAAGGCCACGAACCCGGTGGACAACTCTCCATCACCACGCTGGTGGAGAACTTCCCCGGCTGGCCCGAGGGCGTGCAGGGCCCCGAGCTGATCGAAAACATGAAGCAGCAGGCCGCGCGCTTCGGTGCCGAACTCCAGATGACCGAGCTGGTCTCCGCCGACCTCAGCAAGCACCCCTATGTCCTCGATCTCGGCCCCGGCAAGGAACCCATCCACACCCGCACGCTCATCATCGCCTCTGGCGCTTCGGCCCGTTGGCTCAGCCTGCCCTCCGAGCAGGCGCTCATCGGCCACGGCGTCAGCTCCTGCGCCACCTGCGACGGATTCTTCGCCTCCGGCAAGGAGATCGCCGTCATCGGCGGCGGCGACTCCGCCATGGAAGAGGCGCTCTTCCTCACCCGCTTCGCCACCAAGGTCACGCTCATCAATCGCACCGACCGCTTCCGCGCCAGCCGCATCATGATGGAGCGCGCCACGGCCCATCCCAGCATCCAGCTCCTCTCCAGCACGGTCGTCGAAGAGGTCCTCGGCGTCGAGCAGAAAGAGGTCCGCGGCCTCCGCCTGCGCAACGTCAAGACCGGCGAGCGCACGGAACTCCCCGTCTCCTTCATGTTCCTCGGCATCGGCCACACGCCCAACGCAAAGCCCTTCCACGGCCAGCTCGACCTCGACCCCGACGGATACATCCTCACTCACGGCAACGTCTTCGTCACCCGCAACGGCAGAGACGTCCCCGGCGTCTTCGCCTGCGGAGACATCCAGGACCGCCGCTACCGCCAGGCCATCACCGCCGCCGGAACAGGATGCATGGCCGCCCTCGAAGCCGAAAAATTCCTCGAAGACCACGGACGCTGAGTAATCTCAAATCATGTTGGAGTATCATTCACGCCATGACAAATCTAGGCAGACCTGATTTCTCTGAGTATGTTGGACACTTCACCAAGACACACCAACCGACAATCAAACCTGGAAAAACTGTTGGTGGGTTACCGCCCATCACTGGGTCAGCACACGACAAATTAATTTCGATCCTTACAACAAAAACAATAAGAGCAACGACGATGCCTTGGACCAAGAAGCCAGCAGTTGCGTTCACTGAATGTACTTGGGGGTCGATACTGGCCCACACCAAACAGTACTCGAAATTCGGTGTTGGCTTCAAAAAGAGTCTTTTGTTCGATAGTGACGGTGGGCCAGCAATTTACCTACGGAGTGATCTTTACGATGCGCAACACGATTTTGTTTCGACAGTGCATCCCGCATGGAAGGGCTTCGATCCGAATCTCTATGCCTTTATTACACCGTTCAATCCTGAATACGCTTCCGATGTATCGAAGGCAAAAATGAAGTTGAAGACTATTGTGGACTACACACACGAACGCGAATGGCGTGTCCCACATGACTTCCATTTTGAATTTTCTGACGTCGAATTTGTGGTGCTACCAAGCTATGAATCAATGGCGACCTTTCCGAAGAAACTCAAGAATGGAATCGGTCGCGAAAAATTTATTTTGGCAGATGTCTACTCAACCATAGAGAAACTCTGGCCGGTACACATCCAGTAACAGAAACGAGGACGGAAAGTCAGCCCAGAGAGGGATGAAAGCCCGACCTATCTTGAAGAAGAGGATCTTATGGCCACTCTCCAAATTCCCGATGAACTTGAGAGCCTGATCGAGTTGGGTATGCAACATACCGGAGAAAGCCGCGATGTTTTTCTTCGCGAAGCCGTCCGCTCGCGTCTCGAAGAGATCGAAGACATCGCGCTCGCAACCGAACGCCTGAAGAATCCCGGCAAGCATATCAGCTTGGATGAGATTGGCCGCAAGTATGGCCTGACAGATTGAACTCAGTGACAATCCACTAACATCGTGACCACTCCCCTCGCAATCCGCGACATCCCTGACGGCTGCACCCTCCCCGTCCGCGTGCATCCCGGAGCGCGGCGCAACGCCATCATCGGCATCCACGACGGCGCGCTCAAGGTCTCACTCACCACCCCGCCCACCGATGGCCGCGCCAACCAGGCCCTCATCGCCTTCCTCGCCGCCGAACTTCACATCCCGCGCGCCCGCGTCATCCTGCTCACCGGGGCCGCCAGCCGCACGAAGTCCCTGCGCATCTCCGGTCTCACCGCCGCCGAACTCCGCGCCGCCCTCAGCGACACCCTCGCCCCGCCCGAGTTCTCCGAGGCGCAGATCACGCGCCTGAAGCACAGCCTCGCCCAACTCGACCGCGGCGAGGTCGTTGCCAGTGAACAGACCGACAAGAAGTTCGAAAATTGGCGAAGCCAACGGACCACTCGTTGAACCGCTTCCAATAGCAAAAATGCCCAAGCCTCGCAATCGAGACCTGGGCACTCCTGTGAATCAAACCTGTATCGACAGCCTGCCGATTACTCCTCGGCTTTGGGTTCATCCTTTGCCGCGGGAGCCTCGCCAGCCTCCGGAGGATTCTGCTCTTCCATCTGCTTGGCGATCTCTTCGCGCTTCTTGGTGCGGGCCGCCTCGCGTTTCTCGCGCTTGGCGTCGAGTTCCTGTTCCGCGCCCAGCAGCTCGATATACGCCATCTCTGCGGCATCGCCCTGGCGAACGTAGCTGCGCGTGATGCGCGTGTATCCGCCGTTGCGGTCGCCATAGCGCGGCGCCACCACGTTGAACAGCCGGTCCACACTCTCCGGCGTCATCATGTAGCTCAGCGCCTGCCGCCGCGCATGAACCGTGCCCAGCTTGCCCAGCGTAATCATCTTCTCCACCAGTGGCTGGGTGGCCTTGCACTTGGTGATGGTGGTTTCCACGCGGTCCATCAGGATGATCGACGTGACGAGGTTGCGCAGCATGGCGCGGCGGTGGCTGGTGTTGCGGCCTAACTTGAATCCTGCATTGCGGTGACGCATGGTGGAGTCTCCTTCGACCCGGCATCTGCCGTCGGTCGGTACTGCGGTTGGTCGCCTGTCAGCGAGGTTGAGATGGCGTGTCCACATCGAGCCGCCCAGGCATCGGGTGCGGCCCATCGGCAGAGAACGATACGCGAAGCCAATTTTCTATGGATTGGCGTTGCCGGCGATGAGGAACACACTGAGGCCAGATGAATCACCGGGCCACTGGAACCCTTTAAGTGTAGCGAATCCCCCGCCGCGCTGTAAACCCGGCCCAGTTACCAGGCGGGCTGTCCGTTTAAAGTCTAGGCAAACGATGTTGGCGAAAACCCCGTATTGCATGCATTACAACCGAGCGGCCTGGTCCATCTGGGGCCAGATAGTTTCCGGTTTCCGATCACACGGCTAGCGATTCGGTGGGAAGACAATGTTGATGGTGGTCTCGACTTGGACCGGCTTGTTGTCCAGCAGGTACGGGCGGTAGGTCCATTGGCGAACGGCATCCAGCACGGCTTGCCGCAGCGATGCGGGTCCGCTGATAACTGCGAGCGCTTCCACCCTGCCCTCGGTACTAATAGTGGCAAGAAGAACGACCATACCGGAGACATGGTCCTTGAGTGCCTCGGCCTGATAGACGGGAGCGATCTTGGTCTTTAGCATGGCCGTGGCCACGCCAGCGGAGACTGTAACTTTTCGTGGCGCTGGGGCGGCGCAAGGTGGCGGAATCTCGGCGGCTTTTCCCTGTTCTGCTTCGTTTCGCCGTTTCGTGAACTCGACTATCGTACGGTGTACCTCAACTTCAATGGGGGGACCCTCATCCCACAACTGATGAGTTCGAAGATGTGCGCCGATCGCACACTCGACGTATTTCTTTGCATCAGCCACTGGTCGACCCGTATGGTCTGTGCTTGGCGTCCTCTCAAATGCGGTGAGATATTGATCACGAGTTCCCCAATCTTCCTTTAGTCCTCGCTTCAGGATAAGGATGGCTCGATCCAATTCCAGTGCTAGCGAAATCGGGGTTGACTCTACTGCCGCGCCGGGCGAATGTTGAAGAACACTCCCAGGACCGGAAGTCCAAGCCTGACAGGCCAATAGACTAGCCGGGAGAACAACAAGGATCGCGAGAAGCACGTTCGGACGCAGCATCGCTACCTCGACACTAGATAACTGAGTGTGACTTAATTCTTAGACACCGCAAATGCCAAAAGAGTGCCCATGATACGGCGCGACGATGATTCACGGCCCCGGTAACCGGAACTGAATCGTTTGTAAGCGAGCGAGGTGCCTTTCAAGTGATTGCGGCGACGCTCAATCCGCGCTTGCGATTGAACTGCCCGTGAAGTCGCGTTTTCGGTAACTTCAATCCTTCCCTTCAAATTGACCCGCCGGGTTACCATCTTGCTTCACTCCGCCCCGCCAAGCGCTGCTAGACTAATCCTTTGCTCCTCTCCCTCGGTCGCCCATGCCTATCGTTCAGTTGCGCAACATCCGCAAGGTCTACGACACCAAGGTCGCGGTGGATGATCTCTCCTTCACCATCGAGCCGGGAACGATGTTCGGCCTGCTCGGCCCCAACGGCTCGGGCAAGACCAGCTCCATCCGCATGATGATCGGCATCACCGTGCCCGACTCCGGCTCGGTCTCGCTCTTCGACCAGCCCTTCACCCGCTCTGCGCTCCCGCGCGTCGGCTACCTGCCGGAGGAGCGCGGCCTCTACAAGAAGATGAACGTGCTGGACCAGCTCGTCTTCCTCGGCCAGTTGCACGGGCTCAGCGCCTCCGTGGCCTCCCGCCGCGCAAGCCTCTGGTGCGAGAGGCTCGATATCGTCGAGGCCATCCCCAAGAAGACCGAAGACCTCTCCAAGGGCATGCAGCAGAAGATCCAGTTCATCGCCGCCTTGCTGCACGATCCAGACCTCATCCTCATGGACGAGCCCTTCAGCGGCCTCGACCCGGTCAACTCATTCCTGCTGATGAGCACCCTGGTCGACCTCTGCAGCATCGGCAAGGCCGTCCTCTTCTCCACCCACCGCATGGACCAGGTGGAGAAGTTCTGCAACAACATCGCACTCATCCATCGCGGCCGCCTCGTCCTCTCCGGCTCCATGCGCGAGATCAAATCCATCTATCCGCGCAACCGCGTCCTCATCCACTTCGAAGGCGACGACAGCTTTCTCAATCATCCCAGCATCGAACACGTCAAACGCTACAACGGCACCGTCGAGATCAAGCTCCGCCCCTCCGCAACCCTGGCCGAAGACGCCCAGTCCCTGCTGGCACAGGCCATCGCACACGCCCGCGTCTCGCGCTTCGAGGTGATGGAACCCACTCTGGAAGAGATCTTCATCGAAAAGGTCCAGGAGACATCGCCCGTCAGGAATGGCCACGATAATGGCCACGATCTCTCCATGGCCCAGCTCGACCAACCCAGCAAAGGCGGCCTCGATGCATAATGTCTGGCTCATCGCCCGCCGCGAGTACGTCGAGCGCGTCCGCACACGCGGGTTCCTCATTACCACCGTCATGATCCCGCTCATCATGGGTGCATTGCTATTCGGCAGCGCCTTCGTCAGCTCAAAATCGGAACCCGGAACACACATCGCCATCGTCAGCTCCGATCCCCAACTCGCCCTCGACCTGCAGTCCGAGTTGCAACAGGAGCAGGAAACGCGCCCGCGTTCAGCCAAACAGCCCCAATTCACCGTAGACGCCATGGACATCGAGCCCCAGAGTGCGCAAGCCACGCAAGCCATCCTCGACCAGGAACTTGATTCCGGCGACCTCGACGGCTACCTCTGGATCGCTCCCGCGCCCACTCCCGCGCCCACTCCCGCCAAGGCACAGTCAGACCGTCCCACCTTTGCCTTTACTCCAAGGTCAAGCGAACAAAACACCCTGCGAAGCCAGTTGGCCGCCGCCCTCGGCACTGTCCTCATGCGAGAGCAGCTTGCCCACCGTGGCATCGTCGCCTCCGACGCCGACACCATGCTCCAGCCCGTCGACATCCTCACCGCCCACGCCCCGGACCGCGACGACCGCGAATCCGCCGAGGTCAGCATCACTCTCCTCTTCGTCCTCATGTACATGGTCATCGCGCTCTACGGCATGAACGTCGCCCGCTCCATCATCGAGGAGAAGACTTCGCGCATCTTCGAGGTCATGCTCGCCACCATCCGCCCAGAGGAGATGATGGCCGGAAAGATCCTCGGCGTTGGCTCTGTCGGCATCACCCAGGTCGGCATCTGGCTCACCGCCGCCCTGCTCCTCTCCGCCAGTTCCATCGCCGCCAATCTCGGCGGCCAGGGCATCCACGTCGCTCTCACCGCCGCGCAGATCGTCTACTTCTTCGTCTACTTCATCCTCGGCTACGCGTTCTACTCCTCCATCGCCGCCGCCCTCGGGGCCATGACCAACTCCGAGCACGAGTTGCAGCAGCTCAACTTGTTCCTCGTCCTTCCCCTGGTCGTCTGCTTCGTCACCCTGAAGAGCATCCTCACATACCCCGACAGTACCATGGCCCGCGTCCTCGCCCTCATCCCGCCCTTCACCCCGCTGCTGATGTACCTGCGCGTCTCTCTCGGCCATCCCAGCCACTGGACCGTCTTCGCCTCTATCGCGCTCACCTCGGCCTCCATCTACGCCATCGTCTGGGTCTCCAGCCGCATCTACCGCGTTGGCGTCCTGATGTACGGCAAACGCCCCAGCCTGCCCGAACTCCTCCGCTGGCTCAAGTACAGCTAGCGGCTCGGCGGGTTCCGAGACACATATCCCATTCTTCGTCTGGTATGACCCCAAAGTGTTATAGATATTCAATCGAGATCGGTCGACACTGTCAGTAGTGGGCACATGTCATCTCAGTCAAAGCATTATTCGGACACAAGGATCATGAAACCGCGATGGACGGCTGTCTACTCATCCATGAAGCATCTGCTTCGAGACGAGTCAGGTCAGGATCTGATCGAGTACGCCGCGGTCGCCGCGTTGATTGGTCTGGCCGCCATCCTCAGCCTTCATGGGCTCTCGAATAAAATCGACAATGCCTTCAACTCCATCGGGGGCGGTCTGACGAACGCAGTTTAGCCCCATTCATTGCGGCTCACTGCAACCGCGGTTCCCGCCAGCATTGCTGGTGGGTTTGCAGAACCGGCGTCCCCGCTGGTGCCCATGTCTCGGTTCTGAGACATGGGTTGTCTCAGCGCGCGCCCCATGCTTCGCCTCTCAGCTAGAATGCGGAAGCAGCACTTTCACCCGAAAATGCACAAGGGAGAAACATCCGTGAGTGTAGTGGCAGGGGTCGATTTCGGCACATTAAGCGTACGCATCTCCATCTTCGATAAAGTCCGTGGCAAGCTCGGCTCGGCCGTCGCCGAGTACCCGCTGCACAGCTCTCCCACCGATCCGCAGCTCAAGACGCAGTCGCACGACGACCAGATGTCCGCCCTCACCCGCGCCATGCACGAGGCAGTCCGCGTCAGCGGCATCGACGGCCATGAGATCAAGTCCATCGCGCTCGATACCACCGGCTCCAGCGTCATCGTCGTCGGCGAAAATCTTGTCCCGCTGGGCGAGTACTACCTCTGGTGCGACCACCGGGCGGCAGCCGAGGCCGCCGAGATCACCCGCGCCGCACACGCCTTCCAGGGAGGCACCGGCTTCGAGGGAATCGACTGGTGCGGCGGTGTCTACTCGTCGGAGTGGGGCTGGTCGAAGCTGCTCCATTGGCTGCGCCACAATCCCGATCTGCGCCCCAAATTCGTCACCGCGCTGGAGCACTGCGACATGGTCGCCGCAACCCTCTGCGGCGTCACCGATCCCAACCAAATCCCCCGCAGCATCTGCGCCATGGGCCACAAATGGATGTGGAACCCGCGCTGGGGAGGCCTGCCGCCAGAAGAGTTCTTAATATCTATCGACCCGCTGCTCGCCGGCGTCCGCGACAAGATCACCGGCCACTACAACACCTCCGACAAGATCGCCGGCCACCTCTCCGCAAAGTGGGCGGAAGCCCTCGGCCTCACCCCCGGAATCCCCATTCCCACCGGCGCATTCGACGCGCACTGGGACGCCATCGGAGCCAACATCCGCCTGGGCGACGTGGTCAACGTCATCGGCACCTCCACCTGCATCATCGGCCTCAGCGATAAACAGACGCTGGTCCCCGGCGTCTGCGGCGTAGTCCCGGGCTCGGTCGATCCCGCGCAGGTCGGCATCGAGGCGGGAATGTCCGCCGTCGGCGATGTCTTCGCCGCCATCGCCCGGCGCGCCGGGACCACCGTCGCCGCACTCACCGAGGGAGGCGCGCACCTCAAGGCCGGCCAGACCGGCCTCCTCCGCCTCACCTGGGACAACGGCGACCGCACCGTCCTGGTCAACCCCGCCCTCGGCGGCGTCACCTTCGGCTGGAACCTCCACCACACCCCAGCCGACGAACTCTTCGCCGCCATCGAAGGCTCCGCCCTGCACACCCGCGTCATCTTCAACCGCATGGAGGAGAACGGCGCGCCCATCCGCCGCGTCATCAACGGCGGCGGAATCCCCAAGAAGAACGCCAAGCTGAACCAGATCTACGCCAACGTCCTGCGCAAGCCCGTCCTCGTCCCCGAGGGCGATGTCACCTCACTCGGCTCGGTCATCATCGCCTTTCTGGCCGCCGGCGATTTCCCCACCATCGAGGCTGCGCAGAACGCCCTCTGCCCGCCCTTCAAGACATTTCTTCCCGAACCCACCGAGGCCGCGCGCTACGACCGCCTCTTCCCGCTCTTCCGCGACGCCTACTTCGCGCTTGGCACGCCCGACGCACCGCCCGCAGCCCTTGGCCGCATCCTGCCCGAGCTGCAATCCATTCGCCGCGACGCCACCGCCGCCGCAGAGTAGAAGCGCAGCCGCCCTCAAAATCCCCGCGTCAACTCATACGGAAAGAACGCCATCGTCCCATCCGAACGCTGAATCTTCAACGTCAGGTTGGTTGTCCCGTTGATGGTTGCCGCAACCACCGTCCCGGTCGAGTCGCGCTTCGAGAAGTCCACATGGAACGACGTGACCGGCCCCTTCCACTCGCTCTCCGTCGTAAAGTCTTCGGTGAACCGCTGCAAGCTGTAATCGGCGTACCGCTGCGAATGCTGCTGCCACTCGGCATCGTTGTTGAAGATCCCATACGCCTTGGGATAGTCCCCCACCTCGACCGCCGACAGAAACACATTCATCCTGTGTTCCGCCGGCAGGTTGGTGAAGAGCCATCCGTGCCCCAGCAGAAAGCCCGCGACCGTCAGCACCACCATCACCGCGACAAATATCCCAGACCCCACCCAGATGTTGCGTCTCCGGTTTTCCTTTCGCTCGTCAAACTCCGGTGCATTCAGCAGCGTCATCGCATCAATCCTCCGTACATAAATCCCCCTCCATTAGACACCGAAGACGCTCCCGAAGTGCCCGCAAGGGCAATGCCGTCACTGCCACCCGAAGGCATTCTGGAAGACCTCAAACTCGCTGGCCCCGCCCATCGAATACACCGACACCACATCGAAGCGCACACGAATCGTCGCCCTCCCCGTCTCCGGCATGGTCCGCAGGTAGGCCCTCGCAAGGTTGCGCACCATCACGCGTTTCTCCTCATCCACGGCAGACTCTGCCGGACTCAGGTCCCGCGCCGTCCGCGTCTTCACCTCGACAAAGCAGAGCAGATCCCCGTCCCACCCGATCAGGTCCAAGTCGCCTAGCATCCGCGCGTTGCTCCAGCGCCGCGCCACCACCTTGAGTCCGCGCCGCTTCAGCTCGAAGTATGCCGCCCGCTCGCCGGCCAGTCCCGTAGCCAGGTGGGCCGCCGTCGCCGGTCCACGCCTCATCCGCGCCCACGGCTCTTGCCTCAACCCAATCCACAGGCCATGCATAAACCCCAGCGCCCACTCCTGCGCGTCGATCCACCGTCTTTCGAACTTTCCCGCCGCCGCCATGCACGCGATCTTACCCCACGCACCGCTTCGTTGCGAGGGAGAAATTGCATCGCCCCTCCCCTCGAACCTCGAACCTGGTACCTCGTACCTCTCCCCCATTGCCCCCGCCCCTCATTCCTGCGATACTTGTTCGTGCCCCACACGCGCGGCCAATCCAAACAACAAAATATTCGGAGGCACAGATGTCAGCAAAATACATCTTTGTAACTGGCGGAGTTGTGTCATCGCTCGGCAAAGGGCTCTCGGCGGCCTCCATCGGCTGTCTGCTGGAGGCGCGCGGCATCAAGATCAACATGATGAAGTTCGACCCCTACCTCAACGTGGACCCTGGAACCATGTCTCCCTTCCAGCACGGCGAGGTCTTCGTCACCGACGATGGAGCCGAGACCGACCTCGACCTCGGCCACTACGAGCGTTTCACTCACGCCAAGCTCTCGCGCGACAACAACCTCACCACCGGCCGCATCTACGAGCAGATCATCACCAAGGAGCGACGCGGGGACTACCTCGGCAAGACGGTCCAGGTCATCCCCCACGTCACCAACGAAATAAAAAACGCCATGCGCAAGGTCGCCGCCGATTGCGAGGTCCTGCTGGTCGAGATCGGTGGCACCGTCGGCGACATCGAGTCTCTCCCCTTCCTCGAAGCCATCCGCCAGATGCGCCAGGACCTCGGCCGCGACAACACCCTCTTCATCCACGTCACCCTCATCCCATGGATCGCCGCCGCGCAGGAACTCAAGACCAAGCCCACACAGCACTCCGTCAAGGAGATGCTCTCCATCGGAATCCAGCCCGACATCCTGCTGTGCCGCTCCGACCGCGCCGTCCCCCACGAGATGCGCGCCAAGATCGCCCTCTTCTGCAACGTGCAGGAGCGTGCCGTCATTGCCGCGCGCGATGTCGCCAGCATCTACGAACTTCCCCTAACACTTGCCGCCGAGGACGTCGACACCCTCGTCCTCGAGCACCTCCGCATCGATGCCAAGGCCCCCGACCTCACCCGCTGGCAGGAGATCGTCCGCCGAGCCTACAACCCGCAGGACGAGGTCTCCATCGCCATCGTCGGCAAGTACGTCGAGTACGAGGACAGCTACAAATCCCTCAAGGAGGCCCTCGTCCACGGCGCGCTCGCCCGCAACCTCAATCTCAAGGTCACATGGATCGAGGCCGAGGGTCTCGAAACCCACGACGAGCCCATCGGCGACGCACCCGCCAAGCCGAATCGCAACTACGAGAGCCAACTCAGCGGCTTCGACGGCATCCTCGTCCCCGGAGGCTTCGGCAAGCGTGGCATCGAAGGCATGTTGAACGCCATCCGCTATGCCCGCGAGTCCGCCACGCCCTTCTTCGGCATCTGCCTCGGAATGCAGCTCGCCTGCATCGAGTACGCGCGCAACGTCGCCGGCCTCGCCGGTGCCAACTCCGGCGAATTCGATCCCGCCACGCCCCACCGCATCATCTATAAACTCCGCGAGCTCACCGGCGTCGAAGAGATGGGCGGCACCATGCGCCTGGGTGCCTGGGCCTGCCATCTCGAACCCGGCTCGCTCGCAGCTTCGGCCTACGGCGCCACCGAAATCTCCGAGCGCCACCGCCATCGCTACGAGTTCAACCGAGAGTACGAACCCATCCTCACCGGCGCCGGCCTCCGCCTCACCGGGACCACCCCCGACTCGACCTACGTCGAGATCGTCGAGGTCCCCACCCACCCCTTCTTCCTCGCCTGCCAGTTCCACCCCGAGTTCAAGTCCAAGCCGCTCGAGCCCCACCCCATCTTCCGCGACTTCATCGCCGCCAGCTATAAAAACCGAGCCCTAAAAAAAACTCTTGAACTAGTCGAAGCCGAAGTAAGAACCTGATTGCCCTGAGTCAATCGCAGATGAGCAGCTATTTTGAATTATGTTCACCGCCCGCCCTTTGGCATTACACATCGCCGAGTGGCTTAGCCGGAGTCGTTTCGACCGGCGAGGTTTGGGCCACCGTTATCCACTATCTCAACGATGAGAGAGAGTTCCAGCACGCGCTTGACCTCTTTCGGAAAGCCATTGACTCAGTCGCAAAAGAACAATCTCCGTCCGCCCAGACGGCACTCTCAGCCGCGAAAGACAGTCTGAACCAGATTTCAGGGGTGAACGTATGCGTCTTTTCCCTAAGCGAGTACGGCGATCTACTCAGCCAATGGAGAGCATATTGCCCTCCTGATGGCGGATATTCCATCGCAATGAGGACAGCGATCCTCAGCGGTATCTTGGAAAAACAGGGATTTCGCTTAGTCAAATGCACATACGATGAGAGTTTTCAGTTTGCGATTGCAAAACACATGATGGAAGAGTTTGCGATCGAGTACACCCAGAAGTACGGACAAGAGGACTGCACAGTAGAGAGGTTTCGTGCAGAGCTCTCGGGCCCGCTGCTCTACAAGATTTGTAGCGTTGCGCCTTGTTTCAAACACCCGTCATTTGCTGAGGAGCGCGAGTGGAGGGCAATCTCGCAACCCATTTCTTGGGAAGACTCCGCATTCTCAACTCGGATAACGTCGAACTGCATCGTGCCTCACTATCGGCTGAAGATCCATGACGAACAACACAATGACGTGATCTCTCAAATCATCGTCGGACCCAGTAAGAATCAAAAGTTGGCATCGCGCTCTGTCAACTTTCTAAGCAATCAGGCGAAATTGAGGCTCGGCTCGGTTGCCCTTTCGCACACGCCCTATCGAAATCTTTAGGCACGGTCGGCGCCCCCCGGCTCAGGCTGATCCGCCTCGCGCTGCTTTCGCGCAGCCTCGACAATCGCGTCAAACGTCCGTTCTTCCTCGGTGAAGTACTGCGGGAAGTCCTCGCGAAGGAACAATTCGTGGATGACGTAGTTATCGAGCGCCAGGCTTCCCGGCTCTTTCGAGTCGACTGGTGGCGTGAGTAGGCGTCTCTTGGCTACAGGTTCCATAACTCATCCAAGATACCAGACCGAAGAACCGCCGGGATGCCTCATTCATCGCGCCCTTGTCTCTCGCTATGAGTGGGTATTCGCCGCGCCGCACTTCCCTCACCGCACCAGCCACGCCGATGCCGCAATCGCCACGCCCGCCACGCCCAACCCCAATCCACCCACAAAAAAACTCCGCCGCCGCGTAAACAGCGTAATCGAAGACAGCACCACCGAGATCTGCAGCAGCGCCTCGCCCAGGTCGAAGTGTTCCGCCTGCCGCTCCGCCCTATCCACCTCGTGCTCGAACTCCAGAGCCGTGTTCTGCTCCTCTTTCAGATCGTCGTTCCACTTCGCGATGTGCGCCTTGTACTCGGCCAGCTTCGCCGCCGTCGCCTTCGCGTCCACCGTTGGCTGCAAGGCCATCTGGTCGATCACCACCAACAGGCTGTCCTGGCGAATCTTCTTCGCCTCATACAGGTTCCACTGGTCGCCCGCGCGCGCCTGCATCAGCACCGCCTCCGTGTGGCTGCGATGCCCCAGCACCGTCACCATCGCCACCAGCACCGCCAGGATCGAGATCGCCAGCGAAATCTTCGTCAGCGACTCCTCTCCACCCTCCTTCATCTGCTTGGAAAACTCCTGCATCTCGGTCGGTTCCATGCGCCCTATTCTAGCCCGCCCCCAACGCCCGCATATTAGCGGGCCAAGAGAAGTCTGCCTGGTCTTCTTCCCTTGAAAACCGCTGCGCATGAGTTTTAAACGTCAGAAGCGTGCCTCATCCCGCCGCCCGGTGTCAGGGGGGCGCCTCGAAGCTGCATCTTCCGCCACAGACACGGCGTCTCTCCTATCAGTAAGCATCTCCCGGAACGAATCTCAAAATCTTCGTTCGCGAGCAACTATCTTCGCCAACCGGTGTTTCTTAGAAACAAGGCTCGTACAAGGCGATATTCCACAGGACATCCTTCGCCGCTTCTAGTCCACTAAAGCGGCCTTTCAACCAGAGTCAAATCAGAGAAAGGCTCTTATGAAGCGACTGATCTCCGTTTCGCTTGCAGTATTGATGACTTTTTGCCTGCTCGTGGCCACCGACCGCCGCGCCTGGGGATACGTCGATCCCGGCACCGGCCTCATCGCTCTCCAGACAATCGCCTCGGTGGGCGCGGCCTACGTCTATGTCATTCGCCGCCGTATCCGCTCATTTTTCGCGCACAAAGACTCGGCTGTAACCGTGGCTTTGCCGGTCGCGGCCGAGTCTGCTGAGTCCCGCAAAATCGCATGACCGCTGCGTCGCCCCGCGCCACCTTCCGCGATCCCGCAGGTTCGCTCCGCTTTGAAGGCGACCAGGCCGTCCGCAGCATCGCCCCTTCTGCGCGCGCCGATGTGCTCGACTTTATCGACTCTCCCCTCTACCAGGCCATGCAGCAGCGTGGCGACCTCATCGCCGCCGCAATCGACGACTCCGACCCGCAGCTCATCCTTCGCCACCCTAGAATTCCCATCCCCACCTACCCGTGGGAGTGGACCTCTTCGCAATGGCTCGCGGCAGCCGACCTCACCCTCAACCTCTGCGAAGAGGCCATCGCCGCCGGCTGGATCCTCAAGGACGCCACCCCGCTCAACATCCTCTTCATCGGCCCCCGTCCCATCTTCGTCGACATCCTCTCCTTCGAGCGCAGAAATCCAGCACGCCGCAATCCCGCACGCCGCAATCCAGACCGCCGCGATCCCGCCAGCCGCGATCCCAACCCCTCCATCTGGCTGGCCTACGCGCAGTACGTCCGCACCTTCCTTCTGCCCTTACTGATGGACCGCCTCCTCCATTGGCCGCTATCCCTCAGCCTCTTCCGCCGCGACGGCTACGAGCCCGCCGACTGCTTCGCCGCTCTCCCTTGGCGTCATCGACTCTCCCGCGCCGCGCTCTGGCCCATTACCCTCCCCACCCTGCTCGATCGCCGCAAGCAAGCCGCCGCGCCATTAAAAAAAGATGCGCCACCGAAAAAATCCCGCTCGCACGATCCTGAACTCGCCACCCACATCCTTCGCCGCACCCTGAAGGACCTCCGCCGCCTCACCCTCCGCGCCACGCCGCATTCCGCCCGCTCCAACTGGAGCGACTACCCGCGGACCCTCACCCACTACACTCCCGAGCAATCCCAGCAGAAGCTCGATTGGGTGCGCCGCGTCCTCGAAACCACGCAGCCAGCCCGCGTCCTCGACATCGGCGCCAACACCGGCGACTTCAGCGCGCTGGCTGCCTCGCTCGGTGCGGAAGTCGTCGCCCTGGAGCGCGACCAGGCCGCAGCCGACCGTCTCTTCCGCATGGCCCGCCAGCGCAATCTTTCCATCCTCACCATCCACGCCGACCTTGCCCGCCCCACTCCCGCCGTTGGCTGGCGCAACGCCGAATCCCTCGCCCTGCTGCCACGCCTCGAGGCCCAATTCGACCTCGTCCTCATGCTCGCGGTCATCCATCACCTGCTCCTGATGGAACAGATCCCTCTGCCTGAAATTCTCGCCCTCTGCCATCGCCTCACCCGCCGCCATCTCGTCATCGAGTGGGTTCCCGTCGCCGACCCCATGTTCCAGAGCCTCCTGCGCGGCCGCGACGACCTCTACGGCTCCCTCTCCGAAGCCGACCTCACCGCTGCCTGCGCCGGTCGCTTCCACCTGATCGACCGTCAGCCCCTCGCGAACGGCCGCATCCTCCTCCTCTTCGAGAGAATCGAACCAGAAAAAATCCCCTCCGATAAGATCGAAGAATGCTGAAGAAGCTCTGCCAATCGCTCGGCCTCGCCTCGCTCATCCTCGTAACCAACTACGGCGACCTGCTCGCTGGCGGCGCGGACGTCCGCATGCACACCCCGTTCCCCCTCACCCAGGTCTGCTATGCGCATATCGCCGACCTCCTCGTCCTGGCCCTCCTCTTCTTCCTCCTCCTCACCGCATTCGCGCGCACCCGCTTCTACCCCTGGCTGCGTCTGCTGCTCGCCATCGTCCTCCCGCCCTATCTCCTGCAACGCACCCAGTCCATCAATTCGTTCGATCTCATCGAAGGCCTGGTCGCGCTCTTCCTCGTCCTCTGGACCGCCATCGTTCTTCTGCTCCTCCTGCGCTTCGACAAGTGGTATCGCCGCCTCCTGCGCACCGGCAGTTTTGTCACCTCCGCCCTCGCCCTCTTTGCCCTCGCCAGCATCGCGCAGCTCCTCTGGGTCGCCGCATGGAAGCCCGCGCCCAACCAGATCGCCGCCGCATGGAACCAGCCCGCCGCCACCCCCCAGCCCCCGCGCCAGCATCCCCTCCTGGTCTGGATCGTCTTCGACGAGCTCTCCTACGACCAGCTCTTCGAGCACCGCGCCCCCAACCTCGCTCTTCCCAACTTCGACGCCCTCCGCGCCCAGAGCACGCTCTTCACCAACACCCAGTCCATCGGCATTCACACCGTCAATGTCCTCCCCTCGCTGCTCACCAGCCGCCTCGTCGACGGCATCCGTTACACCTTCCACAACCGCCTCTGGGTCCATCACGCCGACGGTTCCGGCCGCCAGCTCATCGACGGTCCCAGCTCCGTCTTCGGCGACGCCGTGCAATCCGGATGGCGCACCGCCGCCGTCGGATGGTACAACCCCTACTGCTCCGCCTACGCCCCAGACATTCAGGACTGCTACTGGACCGACCACGACATGCAGGACGGCCCCATGTCGCAGAGCGCCACGCTCGCCGCCAACATCAGTTCCCCGCTCCATCAACTCGCCGTCGAACTCATCTCCCCCGCCCGTGCCGACCGCGACCTCTGCGCCTTCGATCTCGGCCTGCGCCGCCAGACCGAGTCCGACCTCCAGCAGCACGCCCTCCAACTTCTCGGTGCCGATCAGGCCGACTTCGTCTTCCTCCATCTCGCCATCCCGCACAGCCCCAACCTCTGGAGCCGCGCCCAGAACGGCTTCACCAACCAATGCGGCAGCTCCTACCTCGACAATCTCGCCCTCACCGACCGCGTCCTCGGCCAGATCCTCGCCACCCTCCAGTCCTCGCCCCGCTGGAACCAGACCACGCTCATCGTCCAGGGAGACCACGGCTGGCGCACCGCCATCTGGCGAGGTCTGCCCGCCTGGACCGCGGAGGACGAAGTTTCCTCCCGCAGCCTCTTCGACCCGCGCCCCGCACTCCTGGTCCACCTACCCGCGCAGTCCCAGCCCCAGACCATCGCCACCCCCTGGCCTCTCATCCAGATCCACTCCGTCGTCGAGCAGATCCTTCACCACCACCACCCCACCCTCTAGCCTCGCCCAACCTCCACTCGCCGTCATCCCGACCGGAGGCGGCTCTTTTTGCCGCCGCAGTGGAGGGACCCCCGCATTTCGCTTTTGCCTGCTTTACGTCGTTGTTTGTTCTCGCCGTCATCCCGGCCGCAGCGCGAACTAGCCAAAATCGTCGTAGTCGAGGCGGTGGAAAAGTGGGAAGCGCACTTTGCTTTCCACCTTCCCCTCCGCCTGTTTTCAGCTTGTGCGCGCCATCCAATGGCTCTGGTTGATTCCCCGCGTCTTTCTGCACGCAAACCGGTGTGTTTCCGATGTGGATCCAGGTTAGGTCTTTGCCTTCAAACCCTCTACCTCGCCAGCGCGTTGAACATCCAGAAGAGCATGCCCGACAGCAGCGCCGCCGCCGGCAGCGTGAAGACCCACGCCGCCGCGATGTTGCGCAGGGTGGTCCCCTGCAACCCGCTGCGATTGGCCGTCATCGTCCCGGCCACGCTCGAACTGAGCACATGGGTTGTGGACACCGGAAGGCCGTATGTGCCCGCCGCAAGGATCGTCGCCATGGCAACCAGTTGCGCCGAGGCCCCCTGCGCATACGTCATGCGCTGCTTGCCGATCCTCTCGCCCACCGTCACCACGATGCGCTTCCAGCCGATCATCGTGCCCAGCCCCAGCGCCAGGGCCACCGCAACCTTCACCCAGGTGGGAATGAACTTCGTAGACTTGTCCAGGTAGCCCGTGTAGTTCGCAACAATCTTTTTGTCCGCCACCGTCATCTGCGGGCCGCCGCTCTTGGCCATCAACCGCAGCGTCTCGCTGGTCAGGTACATCTGGTTGCGCACGTTGGCCTGCATCCCTTGCGGCACGCCCTCCAGCGTCCCGTACTGCGTGGTCTCGTTGCGGATGTCGAGCACCATCTCTTCGAGCGCCAGCGTCACGCCCGGCTCGTACTTCTTGGTGCCGACAAAGTTCTCCAACTCAGGTCCGGCGTTCTGCGCCGCCGTCCCCGGCTGAACATAATGGTCCAGCACTCCGGCCACTTGCGTGGAGACCACTGCAAACTCCTGCACCTGGCTGGCACCCATGGTATGGTTCAGCGCGTAGGCCGTGGGCACCGTACCCACCAGGATCAGCATCATCAGGCCCATGCCCTTCTGGCCGTCGTTGGAGCCGTGCGCATAGCTCACGCCGCCGCAGGTCAGAATCAGCAGACAGCGAATGTAGAACGGTGGCGGCGCGCTCCCCTTGGGGGCCTGATAGAGCTGCGGGTCCCCGGCCACCAGCTTGAACAGCAGAAAAACCAGCCCGGCCGCGACAAACCCCACCACCGGCGAGACGCATAGCGCCGCAATGACCTTCTTAACCTGCTCCAAGTCCACGCCCGAGGTCCCGGAGGTTCCCTTCATCAGCTGAAATGCCAGACCCACGCCCAGGATCGAGCCGATCATGGTATGCGAGCTCGACACCGGCAGCCCGCGGTGCCAGGTCGCCAGGTTCCACAGGATCGCCGCCACCAGCAGCGCGAAGACCATGGCGAAGCCAGAACCCGAGTTGCCCTTCAGAATCAGTTCCACCGGCAGCAGCGAGACGATCGCCCAGGCCACCGCCCCCGAACTCAGCAACACGCCGACGAAGTTCAGAATGCCCGAATAGACCACCGCAATATGCGGCTCAAGCGAGTGGGTATAGATCACCGTCGCCACAGCATTCGCCGTATCGTGAAATCCGTTCACAAACTCGAACCCCAACGCAATCAGCAGCGCAAGCCCCAGCAGCATATACGGAAAGACGCTGACTGTATGGACGACCGAAAGGTCCCCCCACACCTGCGCCGTAATATAGATCAAACCTCCGGCCAGAATCAGCGCGAACACACCCACGCCGATCTTGCCGGTGGATGACTTCTTTAAATTGTCTGCGAGTATTTTCTCTTCGAGAATCGAGGGCTGGGGCAGCGTGGCTGGCGTGGCCATGAATCACCTTACTTGAATTGCTGATCCATAACTAAAACTACTCTATTCACGCTACAGAAATGTTACAGTTCCGTGAAAGATTCCATCGCCCGGCAATTGCCGCTGGTCAAAAATGCAGATCGAAACTCAAGATAAACCACATATCAATCAACTGTTTAGTAACACGTCGAACGCGCCCGGCGAGATGTGGACAACAGGGCACGAACGGCGAATATCGCACAAAGAAAAACGAATATCGCACTACGGAACTAACGCCAATCGTCCCGCGCCGACGCCTCACCGGAAAACACCCCGTCGAATCCCTCCGCCTTCTTGATCAGAATATCGCCCAGCTCGCGCGGCTGGTGCAGCAGCACGGCCTGCAATCGCACCAGCTCCAGCATCGCCAGAAACATGCAGATCAGGGCCCGCTCCGAGTGTGTCGTATGCAGCATCCGCCGCAGGCTCACCGGACGGTCCTCCATCATCAGCCGCCGCTTCACATAGTCGATCATCTGCGCCACGGTCACCGATTCCTCATCCACGTCCAGCACGGGCCGCTCGCGCAGCCGCTCCAGCACCTCCTGAAAGACGCGCACCAGGTCCACCGTGTCGGCCGCGATCTCCTGTTCGTCGCCCGTGCTCTCGCCGCCCGTCTCCTCGCGCAGAAACGATCTCATGCCGGGGTTCGACCACGTCGCCTCTTCGATCTGCTGCTTCTGCATCAGCATCTGCGCGGCGGCCTTGAAGCGCTCGTGCTCCAGCAACCGCTCGACCAACTCGCGGCGCGGGTCTTCGGAATCCCCGCCTGCCACATCCGATGGATCGCGCGGAAGCAGCGTCTTCGACTTGATATGGATCAGCAGCGACGCCACATAGATGAACTCGCCCGCCGCATCCACGTCCGTCTGCCGCAACTCGTGGCAGTAGTCCAGAAACTGCGCCGTAATCAGCGCAATCGGTATGTCGTAGATGTCGATGTTCTGTTTGCGAATTAAATCCAGCAACAGGTCCAGCGGCCCGTCGTAGACCTGCCCCACCGTCACCGAGAACGGCGAGAGCGAGGCCTCTTCCTGCGCCGCCGCATCCTTGGCTGCGTTCGTCTTCTTCGCATCGATCTCCGGCGTCACCGGCCCCGGCCGCAGCACCAGCGTCTCCCCAACAGGCTCAATCGCCTCGTCCGCGCCAGTCTCAACCGGCACGTCCATCGCCTCCGGTTCAACCGGTATTCCGTCGTTCAGAATCTCGTCGCTCATCGCCGCGCCAGCCTCATCGCCGTGCGCACCTCGCGCATCGTCTGCTCGGCGCGCGCATTGGCCCGTACCGCGCCCTCGTCCAGAATCGCGTTCGCCTCATCCGGATGCGCCTCGAAGTATCTTCTCCGCTCCTGGATTGGCGCCAGCTCCTTCACCACCGCATCCGCCAGCCATCCCTTGCACTGAATGCAGCCAATCCCCGCGGTCGTACATCCCACGCGCACATTCTGCTGCGTCTCCACCGTCGAAAAAACCTTGTGCAGGTCGAAGACCGGACACACGTCGGGATTCCCCACATCCGTCCGCCGCACCCGCGCCGGATCGGTGACCATCGTCTTCAGCTTCGCCCGCACGTCGGCCTCAGCATCCGACAGCAGTATCGTATTCCCATAGCTCTTCGACATCTTTCGCCCATCCGTCCCCGGCAGCTTCGGACTCGGCGTCAGCAGCACCTTCGGCTCCGTCAGAACGCCTACTACATCGATAGATTGCTTCGGATTGTCTACCTCTTTCCTAACTACCCCAGACTGATCAAACTGAATAGCAAACACCGGTGTTGAATCGGTTGGGGTTTTGGGGCTTGGGATTTCGAACAATAGGATTTTGCCGGAAGAGTCGTGTTTAACAATCTTGGAAGGACTATATTGATCCCGATTTGTGGGGTAGAGAAAGTTGAACCGACGCGCAATCTCGCGCGTGATCTCGACGTGCGCCGCCTGATCCAGCCCCACCGGCACAAAGTCCGTCTGATAGACCAGAATGTCGGCGCTCATCATCACCGGGTAGCCAAGAAACCCGTAGGTTGCCAGGTCCTTCTCCTTGAGCTGCTCCTGCTGGTCCTTGTACGTCGGAACGCGCTCCAGCCAGCTGAGAGGAGTAATCATCCCTAGCAGCAGGCTCAGCTCGGCATGGGCCGGCACCTCGCTCTGTAGAAAGATCGTAGAACGCTTCGTATCCAACCCAGCCGCCAGAAAATCCAGCAACACGTCCTTTACGTTCGCCGGCAGCTCGCTGGTATCGGCGTAGTCGGTCGTCAGCGCGTGAAAGTCGGCGATGAAGAAGTAGCACTCGTACTTCGGCGCGCCGTCCTCGTTCGTCGCGTTCTGCAGCTCCACCCAGTTCTTCAGCGCGCCCATGTAGTTGCCCAGGTGCAGCTTGCCCGTGGGCCTCATCCCGCTCAGTACGCGCCTCGGCGTCGTTTGTTTTGTCTCTTCGCTCATATCTCTCAATCAAGGGTAAATGATCGCCGCCTCTTCGTCTGTCCTTCCCGTCCCCTCCCCACCCTGCCGTCATCCCGACCGGAGCGAACGGACGGTCTCATCGTCCGTTGCGTAGTGGAGGGACCCCCGCATTTGCCCTTGCCTGTTCTTGCTCGTCATTCTGGCGCAGCCAGAATCTCCGTATTTGCTCTTGCCTGTTCTTCGCCGTCATCCTGAGCGCGTCTTTCCAGTGCGAAGAGCCTGTCCTGAGCTTGTCGAAGGAACCCCGACGAACTCGCGCATGCCCCAACAGCCCGAGCCTTTCTCCCCAAATCCCCGCCCTTGCCCTTGCTTCCCCAGTCCCCCTCACCCGTGTTTTCCTGTCAAGCCCATCGCCCCACAAAATTCCCCCTAACTCCCACCAACCAAACAACATAATTCTTTTTAAAAGTTGGCATAGTAGTTTCCCTCCAACCCGTATAATTAAAGCAGGGGAAAGTCTGTCGCAAGACCATCCGGGTTGGCACAACCTCGGATCATTCGGGGAGATACTAGTAATTCATTGATTATAAAGATTTTATAGATAAACCATCTGAAAGGGGTACTTTACAGGCAGGGTGGACACGAAGTACCCATACTTCGTTCTTTGTTTTGAATACTTTGAGACTTCAATAGGGGGAGGGGGGGACACACTACAACATCAGCAGCAGCCGGTCGTAGACGCCCATCAACGGATAGTAGAAGCTCGCGATCCAATGTCCGCCAAAGAGCAACAGGAGGATCAGGCCGTACATCCCGATCCGGTCGTAGATCTGCTCCACCCGGTAGGGCAGAAAGTGGCGCAGAACGTGGCTGCCGTCCAGCGGAGGAATCGGGATCAGATTGAAGACAAACAGCAGCAGATTGATCAGCACGCCGTAGTAGAGCAGCATCGCCACGGGAAACAGGGGAAACGAGCCAACATCCACCGGAACGCGGTTCGCGGTCGCCATGGCCGATTCGATGGTCAACAAGCCTCCCGGCGCAGCGTGCTTGAAGACGATCAGCAGCACCAGCGCAACGGTCGCCATCGCCAGGTTGCTGGCCGGCCCTGCCATCGAGACCAGAATGTCGTCGCGCCGGATGTGGCGGAAGTTGCGCGTGGTCACCGGGCAGGGCTTGGCCCAGCCGATCAGCCATCCGCCGTATACCAGCGAGACCAGCGGAACCAGCACCGAGCCCAGCGGATCGAGGTGCTTCATCGGGTTCAGCGTAACGCGCCCCAGCATGTAGGCCGTGGGGTCGCCCAGGCGCATGGCCACATAGGCGTGCGCGCTCTCGTGTACCGAGAACGCCAGCACCAATACCACCACCTGGAAGAGGATCAGGACGAACTGCTGCTGACTCATCCCACCAGTTTACAGAATCGCGGCGAGCTTCACCCTTCGTCGCCTTCGGAACCGCCGCTCAGCAGATCGGCCAGCGTCTTCTTGTGCTTTGGTTTGGCGGCGGCCTTCTGCTTCGGGTCGGGGATCACGCGCTCCGGCGGCACCGGGCCCACGCGATCCCGCGCGTTCAGCTTGACTGCCTTGACTGCCGAGAAGACCCTCTTCTTCGCCTTGCTCATCCGTAGACCTCGCGCAAACGAACCACTGCGCCGCAGCACCGATTATGCAATACTTTTCATTGCAGCAGTACGGCCAGGATTGCCGAGCCGAACCAGCGGGCAGCCAATCCAGGAGGGTTCCAGCATGGAAGAACGCGACTTTTTCGACGAAAAACCCGAGCAGCGCACGCACACCATGACCTGTCCGCACTGCGGTCAGCCGGGCGAGTACCAGATCGGATGGCTGGTCCGCCGCAAGAAGGCACAGGTCCCGCGCGGCGCCGACGAGCGCGACCGCGCCCGCTTCGCCAAGGCGCAGAGCTACATGGTGCGCACCGACGACCTGGTGGGATGCAAGAACATCCGCTGCCGCAAGCGCTTCGACGTCGCCGGAATCCAGTCCGTCGCCTTCCTATAGATTCCAGTTCAATGGCTGCATCTTCGCGCCCCGGTTTGCGATCTAATCCTCGTAAGCCGGCAGACGCAGGAGGCAAGCCTTGGCCAACACCCTGATCCCCATCGAGGAGCGCACACTGACTCCGCAGCAGGTCGAGACCCTCGACCGCAGGCGGCGGCGCGGCCATCTCTTCCTGGTGCTCTGCTTCCAGTGCCTCATCGTCGCCACGCTGGTGACCCTGTGGAGCGGGCAGGACCTGACCTACTCGCCCGGCTGGGTGCGCCCGATGTTCTACTGGAACGCCGCGCTCTTTCTGCTGGCCATCGTCTTCGGAGTGGCCGGCGTCAGACTGCGCCGCGGCTCGCACGAGTTTCTCAGCTACTAAATTCATCTGTCTCCAAGCGACAGGCCGAGTCTGGAACTCGGCGAATCGCGGCTGTGCGTGCGGTTCAGTGTGCAGCAGAGTCGTCTGTAGGACAATAGACAATAGGGACTGGCGCGGAATCGGCGACCGCTGAAACACATCCAATTGAGTAGAAGCACTTGGCAGAAGTGCAGAGAGATTTGAGGCAACAGGACGGAATGGCGGAAACAACTCCATCGCAGGGCGAATTGATGGCCGCGTCGAGAGTGGTTGGCATCGACCTGGGGACGACCAACTCGCTGGTCGCGTTCATGCAGGGCGACCAGCCGACGATCATTCCCGGCGAGGACGGCGACCGGCTGGTGCCGTCGGTGGTGGCCTTCGATGCCGATCAGCACGGCTTTGTGGTGGGCAACGGCGCGCGGGCGACGCTGCTGAAGGACGCGTCAAGGGTGGTCTACTCCGCCAAGCGCCTGATGGGACGCGGCGTCGAGGATGTGCAGGAGGAGTTGAAGCTCTTCCCCTTCAAGCTGGTGGAGGGCTTGCAGCCGGGTGACGTGCTGAAGCTCGAGGTGGGCGGGTTGCAACTGACTCCGCCGGAGATTTCGGCATACATTCTGCTGCAGTTGAAGATGAACGCGGAGCGCTTCTTCGGCGCGCCGGTGATCAGGGCCGTGATTACGGTCCCCGCCTACTTCAACGACGCGCAGCGGCAGGCGACCAAGGACGCGGGGCGCATCGCGGGGCTGGACGTGCTGCGCCTGGTGAACGAACCGACGGCGGCCGCACTGGCCTACGGGCTGGACAAGAAGCGCGACGGGCTGATCGCGGTGTACGACTTCGGCGGCGGAACATTCGACATCTCCATTCTGAAGCTGCATGAGGGCATCTTCGAGGTGATCTCGACCGGCGGCGACACGCACCTGGGCGGCGACGACATCGACAATCTGCTGATCGCGATTGCGCTGGACGACATTGCGGGCGACGCCGATCTGGCCATCAAGCGAGACGCAGCGCCCAGCGGCGAACTGGTGCAGGCCGTGCGCCAGGCCGTGATCGAGGCGAAGATCGCGCTCTCCACGGTCGATGAGGCGAGGCTCAATGTGCTGCTGCCGAATGGCAAGCAGTACACGCGAACGATCACGCGCGCGCAGTTCGAGCAACTGATCTCGCAGACGATCCTGCGCACGGCGCGGCCCTGCGTGCAGGCACTGAAGGACGCGCACCTCGCAGCCGAGGAGATCGACGAGGTGGTGCTGGTCGGCGGATCGACGCGCATTCCGGCGGTGCGCGCGCTAGTCGACGACCTCTTCGGCCTGAGCGCACGCGGCAAGAAGCCGCACACGGAGTTGAACCCCGACGAGGTCGTCGCTCTGGGCGCGGCGGTGCAGGCGCAGATTCTGGCCGGAGCCAACGCGGGCTCCGCGCTGGACGACCTGCTGTTGCTGGACGTGACGCCGCTGTCGCTGGGGATCGAGGCGCTGGGCGGCGTGGTGGCGCGGATCATCGAGCGCAACTCGACGATTCCAGCCAGCGCGACCCAGCACTTCACCACCGGCGTGGACGGGCAGACGAACGTGGCGATCCATGTGGTGCAGGGCGAACGCGAGCTGGCCAAAGATTGCCGCAGCCTGGCGCGCTTCGACCTTAAAGGCATTCCGCCGATGGTGGCGGGGCTGCCGCGCATCGAGGTGAAGTTCCTGATCGACGCCAACGGCATTCTGCACGTGAGCGCGCGCGAGCAGCGCAGCGGCAAGGCGGCCGAGATCGAGGTGAAGCCGACCTACGGGCTGACCGACGAGCAGGTGGAGACGATGATCCTGGCATCGTTCGACCACGCCGAGGAGGACCTCGATGCGCGACAGCTCATCGAGGCCAGGAGCGAGGCCGAGACGATCCTGGTCGCGGTGGAAAAAGGCATTGGCCACGCGGCGTGGCAGCAGATGACGCCCGACGAACTTGCGCAGATCGCAGCCTGCGTCCGCGAGCTGACGCTCTCAGCCGCGGACAGCGACTACAGGCTGATTCGGCATAACATCGAGCAACTGGACAAGGCGACGCGCCGCTTCGCCGAGTTGATGATGGACTCGGAGGTGATGGGCGCGATGAAGGGCCAGACCATGAGCGCTGCGGGCAAGGGGATGGGCGCAGACCTCACCGCGCCGCACGCCTTCGCCAAGGCCGAGTTCGAAGAGGATTCCGTGGCCGAGGAAAAAACTTAACGCCGATCGACACCGATGGAACCGATTTAGAACCAGAACAAATACGAATTAAGAGCAAATCGGTGTCGAGTAAGATCAGCATGGATGCACACGCTTCACAGTTGTTTTTTTTTTTGATTCTTTTCCTTTCCTGTTCTCAATCGTTCTTGCTTTTGATCGGTGCTTGTTTTGATCGGTGCTTGTTGGTGTAAATCGGTGTTAAGGTTTTGGAGGGCACATGTCTGATCGCGTTGTCGATTCGCCTGAAATCGATCTATTGAATCCGCCCGCCGAGGGGATGGTTCGCGTCACCTTTCTGCCCGAGGGCCGGACGGTGGAGTTTGCCTTCGACACGCTGCCGTACGAGGGCCACGGGCAGCCGATGTCGTTCCTCGATGTGGCCCAGAACTACGGGATATTTCTCGATCACGCGTGCGGTGGCGTCTGCGCCTGCACCACATGCCATCTGCATGTGAAGCAGGGGGCGGAGGGAACCAGCGCGGCCGAGGACCTGGAACTGGACCGGCTGGAGACGGCGGCGGGCATCGAGCTGAACTCGCGGCTGGGCTGCCAGGCGGTGATCGAGCGGCCGGGGACGTACGTGGTCGAGATCCCCAAGTGGAACCGGAACTACGTGCAGGAAGGCAAGCCGGCGCATGGGCCGGGGAGCTAGTTTCAGAGTTGATGGTATTGACAGCGAAAGACAGGGAACAGGGGTAACGCAGCCGATGTGACAGCCTGTGGCGTGGAGTAGACTGCTCCGATGGAATGAATCTCCTGGGGAGCGTTGAATGCGCCGATACGTTGTGGGTTTGATCCTGGGCTTTCTACTGGCTTATAGCGGAGTGGCACAGGCGCAGGATGCCAAGCGAGCGGGCGGCTCTGGGAGTTGGGATGCGGTGAAGGCGTTGAAGCCGGGGACGAAGGTTGTGGTCGAGCAACTGTTCAAGCCTGGCGATTACCGCGACCAGACGCCGTGCTGGGTGATGCGCGTCGATGAGGAGTCACTGACCTGCAGTCCGGTGGGGAAGCGCAGGCAGAGGATCGTCTATCCGGCTCGGCAGGTGTTGACGGTTTATCAGGTCAGGATGCGGGTGACGGCGGGAGGCTGGGTGCGCACCGTTCTTTATGCAGGGGCGGGGTTTCTTGTTGGATGTGCCATTACCGATGAGAATGCCGACTATGAGCTAGGGGCGGTGGGCGCGGTCGCAGGCGCACTGGCTGGGGCTGAGAGAGGCGCAAGGCCGAAGTTCACGGTGGTTTACCGGCGCATGGAACCGTCGGCGGGCGAAGCAGTTTCGCCGTAGACTGGACCAAGGAGGGATGGGGATGGCACGCGAACTGGATTGGACGGATGTGGAGGAGATTGGGATTCAGTTGCAGGAGATGTTTCCGGAGACCGATCCCTACACGGTGCGGTTTACCGATCTGCACAAGTGGGTGGTGCAGTTGCCGAACTTTGTGGGCGACCCGGCAAAGTCGAGCGAGGGGATTCTGGAGGCGATCCAGACGGCTTGGCGGGAGGAGTATGTGGACGCGAAGGACGCGTAGATAGGTTCGAGGTGCGAGAGTTGTATATCCCACCCATCGCATAGAGCGCGATGAGTGGGGCACCCGGTCGGTCGTTATTTGCTCTTGTAGGGGGTTCCGCTGACGGCATTTACCAGACCGACGTAGCCGCCGGACTTCTTGTCTCCCCAGGCGATATACTAGACGGGGGTGTTCAGGGCGGCGGTGTTGCCGAGTTCAAGCGAGGTAAGCGGCTTGTCTGGATTTTTAGCCAGCCAGGCCGCTGCGCCGGTCGCGGAGACCTGGTACGCGGCGTCCGAATCGGTATTGAAGAAGGATACGTCAATGGGCATGGCGTCGCGCGTCGGACCGCTCCAGGGGCGGAGAGCGCCGGCTGTGGTTCCCTTGTGAATCTCCGGCAGCGCGGTGGCGATAGAGTAGGTATAAAGGCGGAACTGGTGCAGGCTGGGTGAGCCGACCGCAACCTCCCACATGGCCGCTTTGCCCGCTTGATTTTTGAATCCCGGGACCTCTTTCTGGGAGAGGCGTATGATCTGGGCGTCGCTGCTCCAAGCCATCGCAGCCTTGTAGATGGGCCCAAAGGCGGTCTTGCCGGTAACGAGTTCGGGCGGGGCCGCGGGCGTGGTTGCAGCCGCGGTCTGACCGTTGCCTGCCGGTGGGTTCGATTGCGAGCATCCCGCCATCATCGCTATGGCAATCGCGACTACGCCGACAGAGCATTTCTTGAGCCTGGCTCCCATGAGTCCTCCCCGTTCGCGTGCAGATTGTTTCCCAGGAGACACTCGCCATGGTTGGCCGCGCCTCCAAATGGTGGGAGACGGGGTGCGCACGCTGGTGACCCCAGCGAAACGGTATCGCTTGCCGACGTTGATTTCGGCCAGCGTACACGAAGAGAATTGTATGGATTGCGAGGGGCCGGCTATGTGATACGGATCACCATAGGCGCGCTATTTGCGGCGGAGGATTTGGGCGGGGAGTTTGGAGCCGGTGGCGAAGAGGGTGAGGGCGGCGGCGGCGATCCAGACGATGCTGGCGGCGGCGATGGTCTCGAGGTCCTTGGCGTGGGTGGAGACGGGCGGGAGGAGGTGCGCGGCGGCGGCGGTTGCGGCGAATGCGACGAGCGCGGCGAGGAGGGCGCAGGCGAGTTCGCCGAACTCCAGGTGGGCGAGTGAGACCAGGCGCTTGCGATGGAGGAGGATGGCGAGCGAAGCGGTCTGGACGAGGATTCCGATGTCGGATGCGATGGCGAGGCCCATGAGGCCGCGGGCGTGGAAGAGTGCGTAGTACATGGGGATGGAGAGGACGGTGATTAGCGTGCCTGTGATCATGGGGGTTTTGGTGTCGCTGGCGGCGTAGAAGGCGCGGGCGTAGATACCCTGCACCGCCCAGAGGGCGAGCGTGATGGCGAGGATGGCGAAGAGCTGCGTGATGGCGGTGGCGTCGGCGCGGTTGAACTTGCCGCCGCGCAGGAGGTCCATCAGCCAGGGAGCGAGGGCGATCATCCAGGCGGAGACGATCATGCCGACGGCGAAGAGGCGAGAGACGGAGCGGCCGACCGAGGCGGAGAAGTCGTAGGCGCGATGCTGCTGGAAGAGGGAGGCGAAGAAAGGCAGCGACGCGGCCCCGGCGGCTGGGCCGATGACGTTGAAGGGCGCGTTGAAGAGGCTCTTTGCGTTGGTGATGAGGGTGATGCCGCCGACCTGGGCGGAGGCGAAGAACTTGAGGAAGATTCCGTCGAACATGACGAGGGAGACGCCGATCATGAGCGGCAGAGAGAGCCGCAGCCACTCGCGGAATGCAGGATCGCGGAAGCCGACGATGGGACGGAAGCGCAGGCCGGTGCGGAATGCGCCGAGCGAGTTCAGCAGCGCAGCGCCGGCGAAGGAACCGGCGAGGACGCCCCAGGCCAGCGAGTAGACGCCGAGCTGCTTGTGCAGAAACAGCGCTCCAAGGATGATTCCGGCGTTGTAGATCAGCGGCGTGAAGGCTTGGTAGATAAATATTCTGCGCACCTGCATGCGCGAGCTCATGACGCTGCCGACAAAGAAGAATATCTGTGCGGGCAGCATGAGGCGGGTAAGCGAGATGCAGAGAGCGGCGCCGCCAGGGTCTTTGGGAAAGTTTCCGAAGAAGAGCCAGACATATTGCGGCGCGAAGATTTCGCCGAGCAGCACGCCCGCGCCGAGGACAACCAGCATGGTGGTGAGGATGACGGAGAGGGCCCGGTCGCCGCCCTCGTCGTCGCCGGAGACGCGATAGCGGTTGAGGATGGTGATGACGGAGATGGAGGCGGCGCCGCCGATGAGGAAGTAGTTGATGAGGTCGGGGAGGGTGAAGGCTGCCTGATAAGCGTCCTGATCGACGCCAGCGCCGAAGATGTGCAGGACGATCTTGATGCGGGCGAGGGCGAGCAGGCCGGAGAGAAAGGCGCTGATCATGAGAAGCTTGGCCGCGGAGCCGGCGGTGTGACGACCGGAGATGCGCGTGGATGGGGCGGGATGTGGGACTGGATGCGGCTGCGAGGTCAAGCTAGTTCCCATCGTCTTTGGAGGCGAGAGATTGGAAGAGGAGATCGCCGGGGCGAGTGCGTCCGGATGGGCGCGCGGGAGCGGATGGAGCGGGTGCGGGCTTGCGGGTGGACCTGGACGCGGCGGAGCTTCTGGCGGCGACGGGCTGGGAGAGCATGGTGGCGAGGGCGGCGAGATCGCGGCGCAGATTGCGCAACTGCTTTGTGTCGGGGAGATCGGATGCGATGAGGGAGAGCTGCGGGCCCTTCTGCCTGAACTCTGCCTTGAGCACCTGGCGCGCGCCGGGGATGGTGTATCCCTCGTCCTTGAGGAGGGTCTTGACGCGCAGGGCGAGTTCGACGTCGCGGCGGCGGTAGAGGCGCTGTCCGGTGCCTCCCTTGTTGGGCTTCAGTTGGGGGAACTCACTCTCCCAGAAGCGCAGGACGTATGCGGGGACCTCGCAGAGGCGGGCGACCTCGCCGATGCGGAAGTAGAGTTTGTCTGGGATCTCCGACGACTGCGCGCCAGAGCCATGCGGGATGCCGCGGATTGGCTGGTTGCGTGCCATTGGGCAGGCCGAACCCTTCCTTGAGATGAGACCTGAAATACTAAACCTGAATCAACTCAGGTATACCCCCGCGCGCGAAAACAAACAAAAGAAAATACGGGGATACTTCACTTCGTTCAGGACGACAGACTGAAATGTTCAGGACGACAGACTGAAATGTTCAGGATGAGAGACTGAAATCCGAGTACTCCTATACTGAATTCTCTTTAGAAGGGATTGAGTTTGGCGAGGCCCTTCTTCTTCTTGTGCTTGCTGGAGGACTCGTCGGCTTTGTCGAAGGCTGGCTTGGGCTTCTTGCCATCTGCGGGGGCAATCTGCGCGGGTGGCCGCGAACCGGGAGTAACTTCGTTGACGGCGTCTGGCGCGGCGTCGGGCTTCTCGACGGGGGCCGTAATGGTTGCGTTGGGCGGGCCGGCGAGTTTAATTCCTCCCATATTGTCGTTCGGGTTCTGTTGGGCTGAGCCGCTGGCGGGCGCGGCAGTTGCGGGCGCGGGGGATTCAGAGCCGGGGAAGACGGGAGGCGAGGCTGGCGAAACAGATGGCGCGGGGGAAGCTGAGGAGGGCTGCACGATCTCGATGCCCACGGAAGATCCGCTGGAGGCGGATGCGGGGGTTGCTTCGGTGATGCTGGTGACCGCGGCGGAGTCGCTGGATGCGCCAGCGCCGGCGGCGGGTACGTCCTGAAATGCGAGCGGCGCGGCGGCGGCTGGAGCCTGTACGGGGGCAGACGAGCCGGTGGCGGACGGAGCGATCGGGGCAGCCGCCGCAGAGGTTCGCGGTGCGTAGGCCGCGGGATTCATCGAGGTGTTGAAGTCGACGATGGCCTGGCGGGTGACCGTGGGAGCGAATGTGGGCTTGACGTCTTCCAGTGGAGGTTCTCCGAGGGTGGCGGCGGGGACTGTGTCCGCCTTGTGCAGGACGAAGAACTCGACGCGATTGCTGAGGGTGTACTGGCCGCGGCTGTTCTCCAGAGCGACACTGGCTGCAATCTGCTCCGGCGTAGGGGTTGGAATGGGAAGGCCCATGCCAACGATGCGGTCTCGCGCATCCTCGACGTGCGCCGCGGCGGAGTGCTCGAGCACAACCTTGCTGTAGGCGGCGTAGGCCTGGTCGTCGTAGATCTTCTCCAGCCTCGCCTTGCCCGCCTCGGGGAGCTTGAGAGCGCGGACAAAGCGCGCCTCGGTCTCGAAGGCGTCGCCCAGGTTGACCAACACGTCGTCCATGTGGCTGTAGAGCGGATAGGTATCGACGACGGTCTGGTAGCGGGCGATGGTGGCGGGCCAATTTGCGTGGGTTGCGTAAAAGGCGGCGATATCGGCTTCGCGGGAGGCCAGCGTCTCCTGCACCTCTCGCAGACGCTGTTTTGCCTGAGGCACCAGCGTCGAATCGGGGAACTGCTGCAGCATCTGGCGATAGGCGGCTTCGGCTTTGACTATATTGGAGTAGTCGCGGTCGGGCTTGTCCATCTGGCGGAAGTAGATATCGCCGACGCGCATCTGGGCCTCGGCGGCCTCGGGCGAGTTGGGGAAGAAGGTGATGAAGTCGGTGTACTCCTGCTCGGCCTGGGTGAGGGCAGCGGGGCCGCCTTCTTTGAACCAGCTATCGGCAACGCCGAGCTTGGCGCGCATCATGTACTGCGAGTCGGGATAGGTGTTGAGCAGAGTCTGAAGGTCAAGGCGGGCAACGTCGTAACGACCGTGCTTCACGGCGTCCATGGCCTTATCGTAGAGCGCCTTGTCGGGGAGCTTGGCGTCCTGCGTTGCAATCGGATTGACCTTCTTGACCTTCTTGTCCTCTTGCCTGGTGTCCTTGGAGACGACGACCTTCTCCTCTTTCTGCTTGCGAATCTTGGGGGCCTTCTGGTTGCTGAGGGCAATGTCTGGCTTCGCCGGAGTGGAGGCGGGTGCGGCGGCGTCCGGTGTTGCGACCGGCGGCGTCGTGGCGGAGGGCGATGCAGCGGTCTGGGCGGCGGCGTCCTGTGTTGGAGCCGCGGCCTGTGCGCGCACACCGATGGATGCCGCCAGAAGCGCAGCCACCGTGAGCGCGACGCGCACGTCTGGAAAGAGGGAACGAGCCTGAATGCAGGAGAGCTGGATGCTGCTGGAGGTGGTGCTTCGCGTCATGCTTGGAACTCCATCTGCCTCGTAGTGCAACGTTCTGGCGGGCGCGCACTCGGCGATATGCGGCTGCACTCTATTCTAGAGCAGTTTCGCGGAAACCGTGGTCCTTCGGCCATCTCTCAAGGTTCAAGCCGTGGCAAAACGCCGGGGTCGTGGCGCTAACCCGCAAAGACCGCTGCGCTAACCCGCCGGGGCCGCGGCGCGAGCGACGCGCAACAGCTCGATTGCGTTCTGCTGGGTGCGGCCTTTTTCGAAGACGGCGGAGCCTGCGACCAGCATGTCGGCACCGGCCTGGACGACGGAGGCGACTGTATCGAGAGCGACGCCGCCATCGACCTCGATGCGGAAGTTGAGGCCCATCTGCTTGCGCAGGGCTGCAAGAAAGGCGATCTTCTCGACGGCGAGCGGGAGGAACTTCTGTCCGCCGAAGCCGGGATTGACGCTCATGACCAGGACGAAGTGGACCATGGGGAGGACTTCGATGAGCGTCTCGACAGGCGTGGCGGGGTTGATGACGACGCCGGGCAGGACGTTGTGCTCGGCGATGTGCTGGAGGGTGCGATGCAGGTTGCGGCAGACCTCCTGGTGGACGGAGATGAGGTTGGCGCCGGCCTGGGCGAAGGCAGGGATGTAGTCGTCGGGGTCCTCGATCATGAGGTGACAGTCGAGGGGGAGCTTGGTGATGGGGCGCAACGCCTTGACCATGGGCGGGCCGAAGGTGATGTTGGGAACGAAGTGGCCGTCCATGACATCGATGTGGACGATGGTGCCACCGGCGCGCTCGGCTGCGGCTACTTCATCGGCGAGGTGGGCAAAGTCGGAGGCGAGGATGGAGAAGGCGAGTTCGATCATGGGGTCAGGTTCAAGGTTCGAGGTACGAGGTTCGAGGTGAAAGGTGCGCTGGGGGAAGTGTATCAGTGGACTGGTTCGACTGGCGTTGGCGGCGGATCGCGATGGGATTCGGACGTGGGTTTGGGGCCGCCGAGGGAGATGCGAGCGGCGGCGTTGAGGATGCGGCGAATCGGCCAGGAGGGTTGATCGGTCGCGTCTTCGCGGGGGAAGGAGCCTTCAGCTTTTGGGAAAAAGACTTCGCCGGTACGCTGCTTCTCCGGGCGGTAGTACCAGCGGCGGAGGAGCGAGAGGTGGTCGGAGAGCGTGGCGAGGTCGGGTGGGGCTGATTTGGGGTGTGGTTTGTCGCGGGTTGCGAGATCGGCGAGGAGTTGCGTGGCGCGGTCTTCCGGGTTGAGAGTGGGGCTCGATGCTGCCGCGGGAATTGGAGGAAGAACATTGCTGGCGGAATCGGTGATGCCGAAAGCATCGGGGTCCTTCGACTGCGATGCGACAGAGGGCGTCGCATCTCCGCTCAGGATAACAGCGTTCCGGTTGGAAGGGGCTTCGAGGGGGACGGCCTGGAGCATCAGTGGCTGAGCGAAGAGGGAGGTGCCGACGGAGGCCTGATCCTTGACGGCGCGGACGCCGAGGGTGGATAGGCGGGCAGGACCGGTGATGCAGCCAGAGGCGAGGAGGAAGATGGCGGCGGGTTGATCGTCGGAGTGCAAGGAGTTCGCGGCGCCCTGCACGATGACGGCGCGGAGTTGCGGGATGGGCTGGACGAGCGGGTCGGCGAGGGCGGCGGCTGATTTGACGCGCAGGAAGTGAGCGTGGAGTTGGGCGGCGCGCTCGAAGTCGAGGTCTGCGGAGGCGCGCTCGCGGTCTGTGGTGAGCTGGGCGAGGAGCGACTCGCCGTGAGTGGCGAAGAAAGCCTCGACGGCGGCGGCTTCGGCGGCGTAGTCGGCTGCACCCTGGGGCGTGCAGGCCTGATTGCAGGGCGCGAGGCACTTGTTCATCTCCTGGTAGACGCAGCCGGGATGTTCTGGATAGGGCGCGAGGTCTTCGGTGCAGCGGCGGAGCTTGAAGAGGTCGAGGACGGCGTCGCAGTAGCGGTCGGCAGCGGCGCGCGATGGGAACGGACCGTAGGTGTGCGCCAGGGCGCGGCGGCTGAGGCGGTTGGTGGAGTAGACGCGCGGGAAGGCGTTCCCGGCGGTGAAGCGAAGGAAGAAGGGCGTGTGCAGGCGCAGGCGGCGGCGGGCTTCTGCGAGGCCGAAGATGGCGGCGGAGGCGTGATAGAGCGTGAGCGTGGACTCGAACTCGGAGCCGGTGACGGTGAAGTCGATGCGGGCGACGCGGGTGCGGAGGTTGAGGCGCTTGGATTGGGCTGGTCTTCCGTCTGCGGACGGCTGACCGCCTTTCGCTGACGAGTCGGGCGGCGCGAGGATGCGGGTGATGCGGCGGCGGAGGTCGGCGGCGCGGGTGAGGTAAGGTTCGGCTGGAGTTGGCGCGGGCGGGCCGTGCAGGGCGAAGACTCCGGGGAGCGCGGGGATGGCGCGCAGGATTTCGGTAGCGCTCTCCGGCGAGAAGGGGATGGAGCGATCGAACTGAAAGGCTGCGGCCACTCCTGGATTGTAGTCGGCAGGACGGGCTCGCCGCTGCCTCCCGCTCGCCTGCCAGAGATTGCTGCAAGCAAGACCCTGACAATGCGGTATTGTAGTGTGGTTCGCATTGGTGAGCTTCGCCTCGCGCTTGCTCCAGATCCTTGTGGAAAGGCCTTCCAGTGTCTCGACCATCTGCTGTAAGAACAACCGAGGCGGCAACCCAGGCTGGCCGCGAGAACGCGCGTGGCGCGAAGTGGGATGGAGTCCATCTGAAGACGATCCTGGGCCTGTCTCTGGCAACCCGTCTCGCCATCGTCGCCGACGTGCTCCTCAACCTTCCTCATGGATGGTTCTTTCGTTCCCAGGGGGAGCTGGGTTTTCTTGCCCAATCGCTTCTTGCGGGGCATGGATTCAGCTCGCCGTTTGGCGGATCGACGGGCCCGACGGCATTTCTGGCGCCCGGCTATCCAGTGCTGATCGCCGCCATCTTCCATCTCTTTGGCAGCTTTACAACCTCCTCTGCCGCAGCCATTATGTTGCTTCAGACGCTATTCTGCGTGCTCACCATCCTTCTGCTGGTACAGATCGCGCTTCAGGAGTTCGGCCCTGCGTGCGCCAACCTGGCGGGCCTGTTCTGGGCGATCGGACTGCCTTTTCTCTGGCTCCCGGCCATCTTCTGGGAGACCAGCCTGACCATTCTTCTACTGACCTGCTCGCTCGCACTTGCACTCTGGTGCGTTCGCTCGCACCGCAGCTCGCCGTGGATCCTGATGGGTCTCTGTGGCGGCGTCACCTTGCTGGTCAACCCCTCGTTCTCTCTGGTACTGCTGGCCATCTACTGCTGGACGGTGGCGCGCTGCCGTTCGTCCTCGCGACTTGGTCCGGCGATTGCCTTCTCCATCGCGCTCCTCCTCTTTGCTCCGTGGCCGGTGCGAAATGCGCGGGTTCTGCATGCGTTCATTCCACTGCGCAGCAACCTCGGATTCGAGTTATGGAAGGGCAATCGACCGGGCGCCACCAGCATCGACGATGCAAAGCTGTATCCGGTCTTCAACCGCCCCGAGTACGACAGCTATGCCAGCAAGGGCGAGGTCGCCTTCATGCGCGACAAATCGACCGCTGCAAAGCAGTACATCCGGGCCCATCCCGCGGCCTTTGTGCGGCTCTCCGCCGAGCGCTTCGTCCGCTACTGGACGGGAACCGGAGCCACCGATCCCTCCATTCTGCTGGCGTCGTTCTCCGTGCTCACCACGCTGCTTGCACTGCCTGGGCTGTGGTGGCTGGTCAAGGCGGGACGAGGCGATCTGGCGGTCCTCTTCTCTCTGCCGCTTCTTCTCTTTCCACTGCCGTATTACGTCACCCACAGCGAACTTCGATTCCGCATCGTGATCGAGCCGGCCACCACGCTTCTCTCGGCCTACGCCATCGTCCATGCGTCTCACTGGCTGCGACAGCGCAGGTGGATTCGCCGGCGATCGAACGGTGGTTAGCTGCCGGCGATGGTCATGCCTTCGATGCGGAGGGTGGGGGCAGCGGCGGCGGTACGGAAGGTGAGATCGTTGCCGATGGCGGAGATGTTCTTGTACATGTCCTTGAGGTTGCCGGCGATGGTGATCTCTTCGACCGGGTAGGCGAGCTCGCCGTTCTCGATCCACATTCCGGCTGCGCCCTGCGAGTAGTCTCCGGTGACGAGGTTGACGCCGAAGCCCATGGTCTCGGTGACGTAGAGGCCGTTGGGAACATCCGCGATGATCTGTTCGGGAGTGAGCGCGCCGGGCTGAAGGAAGAAGTTGCCCGCGCCGATGCCGGGGTTGCCGGCCAGCGAGCGCGCGGCGTTGCCGGTGGAGCGTGCGAGGCCGAGCTTGCGGGCGGTATATGTATTTGTTACGTAGCTCTTGAGGATGCCGTTCTCGATGAGCACGGTGCGGCGAGTGGGCAGGCCTTCGCCGTCGAAGGGCGCGGTGCCGAAGCCGCCAGTCTTGATTGAGCCGGAGATGCCGCCTTCGTGGCCAGCTTCGTGGTCGAAGGCTTTATCAAATACAAGGGTTCCGTCGTCGATGACGGTGACGTTTTCTCCTGCGACGCGCTCGCCCAGCATTCCGGCGAAGAAGCTGGCGTGGCGATAGATGGCGTCTCCGTTGGCGGCGTCGAAGATGTTGCCTACGATGGAGCGGGCGATCTCTGGCGAAAAGACGACGGGGGCCTGCTGGGTTTTGGCCTGGCGCGCGCCGAGACGTTGCAGGGTACGGCGGGCGGCCTCCTGGCCGATTGTCGCGGGGTCCTCCAGCAGGCGGGTGGAGCGGGCGGCGGAGTACCAGTAGTTGCGCTGCATGCGGCCGTCGGGTTCGTGGGCGATGGGCTGGGCGGAGAATCCGCAGTAGCTGCGGCGGTACTCGCCGGTGAAGCCGCGCGAGTTCATCAGGATCTTGTGCGAGGTTGCGGTGTCGAAGTCGCCTCCGCCGGAGTTCTGGATGCGAGTGTCGAAGGCTAGGGCGGCGGCCTCGACTTCTTTGGCGATGCGGATGCGGTCGGCGGGCGGCTGCTGGTTGACGTCGTCGAAGTAGAGGTGCTGGTCGGCGGGGTCGTGCTGGCCGAATTCGGAGGGGTCGGGAAGGCCGGCGAAGGGGTCTTCGCTGGTGATGCGGGCAAGGGTGATGGCTCCTTCGACGAGGCGGTCCAAACTTTCGCGGGAGAAGTCGGAGGAGCTGGTGCTGGCGGTGCGAAGGCCGATGAAGACACGCAGGCCGACGGCGCGGGAGCCGGACTCCTTGAGCGTCTCGACCTGGCCGAGACGGACGAGGGTGGAGAACTCGTCGCCCTCATAGACGACGGCCTCGGCGTCTGTGGCACCGGCGCGGAGAGCGCGGGAGAGGACGTCTGAGGCGAACTGGCGGAGGTCGGCGGCGATGGCTTTGGTCGGCAAAATGCGTCCCCGGTGAATCGGTGAATAAAAAAATAAAATTTAGTCAGACTATAAAGTCTTTATATTCATTGCGATATAATATTCCTCACGCAAAGTCTTGATTCCAATCCTCTTACATTTATAAATAAGAAAACAAACAGGTTAAGCGGAATCCGTTTTTCGGTTCTGCAAGACCCCGGCGGAACCTGGGCTTTCCGCCCTCTTTTTTCTACCTACTTCTATTGTACGGGATGGAGCATAACTAGTATGCCAACTATTTTTGACAAATTTTCACTGCTAACATGCTTTTTTTGTTTGATTTGCCGGTTTGATTCCGGATTGAGTATCTTGACAAGATTTTGGGGGCTCGAAACCCGCCGCGTCTTCGACTTTACTGACCCCTTACCCCTTACCCCTGTCTTCTTCGCCTTTTATACGTCTCACGCGCTTAGCGCGAGCTTAACCAACATGTTTTGAATACTTTACGCTATTAGCACGGGGGGATACATGCCAATCGACTGCCCTGGCCACATACTCCCGCAGTCGGCACAACCCGCGCCGTCTTGATAAAATTGAAGTGCAGACAATGCACAAGGAGATCCATGGCAACTCTTCTCGAACAGCTTCGCACCATGACCACCGTCGTCGCCGACACCGGCGACATCAACTCCATCGAAAAGTTCAAGCCGCAGGATTCCACCACCAACCCCTCGCTCATCGCGGCCGCCGCGCAGATGCCCGCCTACCAGCCCATCGTCGACGGCGTCCTCAAGCAGGCGCGCACCGAGGCTGGCCCTTCCGCCACCGGCCAGGCCGTCGCCGCCCTCGCCTTCAAGTCGCTCGCCGTCGCCTTCGGACGCAAGATCCTCGCCATCGTCCCCGGCCGCGTCTCCACCGAGGTCGATGCGCGCCTCTCCTATGACACCGAAAAGACCATCGCGCAGGCACGCGACATCATCGCCCAGTACGACAAGGCCGGCATCGGCCGCGAGCGCATCCTCATCAAGATCGCCTCCACATGGGAGGGCATCAAGGCCGCAGAAGTCCTCGAGCGCGAGGGAATCCACTGCAACCTCACCCTCCTCTTCGGCCTGCACCAGGCCATCGCCAGCGCAGAGGCCAAAGTCACACTCATCTCGCCCTTCGTCGGTCGCATCCTCGACTGGTACAAGAAGGACACCGGCAAGGACTACTCCGGCCCCAGCGATCCCGGCGTCATCTCCGTCACCACCATCTACAACTACTACAAGAAGTTCGGCATGAAGACCCAGATCATGGGTGCCAGCTTCCGCAACATCGGCGAGATCACCGAACTCGCCGGATGCGACCTGCTCACCATCGCACCCAAGCTCCTGGCCGAACTCGAAGCCAGCTCCGCCGATCTGCCCAGGAAGCTCGACGCCGCCAAGTCCGCCACCATGTCCATCGAGAAGCTCTCCATCGACAAGGCCACATTCGACCGTATGCACGCCACCGACCGCATGGCCCACGACAAATTGAAGGAAGGCATCGAAGGCTTCTCCAAGGCCCTCGAAGACCTCGAAAAGCTCCTCGCCAAGCGCCTCAGCGAGATCAATCAGCCAGTCAGCGCATAAGCCATCTCGTACTAAAAACATTGAGGGCGGCCATTATGGTCGCCCTCAATGTTCTGTTTGCCCAACTCGATATGCGAACGACTACAAAATGTACCGGCTCAGGTCCTGGTCCTTCACAATACTGGCCACCTGCTGCCGCACGTACTCCGGATCGACCACGATCACCTTCTCCACCGTCCCATCGTCCTTCTTCCGCTCGATCACCGGCAGCGGCGGCGCGGGCTTCTGCACCTCGCCGGTCAGCGGCGCCGACGCTCCCACCTCGGCGATCACGCCCTCCTGCGATGCCTCGGCACGCGGGCTCTTGAACAGCTCCGGCGCCTGAAAGCTGATCTCGTCCAGCACCCGCTCCATGATGGTGTGCAGCCGCCGCGCGCCGATGTTCTCCGTCGTCTCGTTCACCCGGAACGCGAACTGCGCCATCTCCGCCAGCGCCTCCGGCGTAAACTCCAGCTTCAGTCCCTCGGTCTCCAGCAGCGCCGTCGATTGCTTCACCAGCGACGACTTCGGCTCCGTCAAAATCCTTACAAAATCCTCCACCGTCAGCGACTTCAGTTCCACTCGAATCGGAAACCGTCCCTGCAACTCCGGAATCAGGTCGCTCGGCTTCGAGACATGGAACGCGCCCGCCGCGATGAACAGAATGTGGTCGGTGGAAACCATGCCGTACTTCGTATTCACCGTCGTTCCTTCCACAATCGGCAGAATGTCGCGCTGCACGCCCTCGCGGCTCACATCCGGCCCATGCCCCGCCTCGCGCCCCGCAATCTTGTCGATCTCGTCCAGAAACACAATCCCCGAATCTTCCACGCGCTCGACCGCCAGCCGCGTCACCTGGTCCATGTCGATCAGCCGCGACTCCTCCTCCTGCACCAGGTACTCGAACGCCTCCACCACCTTCATCTTCCGCTTCTTCGTCCTCTGCCCGAACAGCCCCGGAAGCATGTCCTTGATGTTCATGTCCATATCTTCCGGCCCCTGCGTGGACAAAAATTCAAAGCTCGGCTGATTGCGGTCGCGCACATCGATCTCCACCATCCGCTCATCCAGCTTGCCCTCGCGGAACTGCTGCCGCAGCTTCTCCCTGCTTCTCTCGTATCCAGTCCGCTCGTGGCTGGTCTGCGCGGCAGTCTCCTCAACCTTGGCCTCGGCAGTCTTGTCGTCGTTGGCAATAACGGCCGGTTCGGCGGAGGGCAACTGCATCACCTGCATCGCGCGTATCCCGGTCGGAGTCATCATTACCGCGGTCGGCCCCGCACTCTTCGGCGAACTTGCAACCGCCTGCGTCGGCGGAGGAGGCAGCAGCAGGTCGAGCAGCCGGTCCTCGGCGTTCAACTCCGCCTTGTCCTCCACGTCCTCCATCTTCTCTTCGCGCACCATGTCGATGGCGATCTCCACCAGGTCGCGCACAATCGACTCCACGTCGCGCCCCACATATCCCACCTCGGTGAACTTCGACGCCTCCACCTTCAGGAATGGCGAGCTGGTCAGCTTGGCCAGCCGCCGCGCAATCTCCGTCTTGCCCACGCCCGTCGGCCCAATCATGATGATGTTCTTGGGCATGATGTCCTCGGCCAGCTCCGGCGACAGCTTCTGCCGCCGCATCCGGTCCCTCAGCGCAATCGCCACCGCCCGCTTGGCCGCGCCCTGCCCCACCACATACTTGTCCAGCTCCGCCACAATCTCGCGCGGAGTCATCTCATCCAGCGCCAGAGCCTGGTCGTCCGCCGTCCCCGGTAAAAATATCGCCATCTTTACTTCAACCTCATGCCTGTGTCAGGTCGTCATCCTACAAAAGTCGTCATTCTGGCGCAGCCAGAATCTCCGTATTTTGCCCATAGCGCCACATCAGCCTCAGGAGAACCACTCTAAACCGCAGGCTTCTTCAACTCTTCAATCGTCAACTGGTCGTTGGTATAGATGCAGATCTGTCCCGCGATCCGCAAACTCTTCTCCGCGATCTCCCGCGCGCTCAGTTCGGTGTTCTCCATCAGCGCCCGCGCCGAGGCCAGCGCGTAGCTCCCGCCCGACCCAATCGCCACAATCCCGTCGTCCGGTTCGATCACGTCTCCCGTGCCGCTCAGCACAAACGTCGCCGTCGTGTCGCAGACGATCAGCAGCGCCTCCAGATGGCGCAGCATCCGGTCCGTCCGCCAGTCCTTGGCCAGTTCCACGGCACTGCGCCCCAGGTTGCCCGCGTACTGCTCCAGCTTGGTCTCGAACCGCCCGAAGAGCGAGAACGCGTCCGCCGTCGATCCCGCAAACCCCGCCAGCACCTTGTCCTGATACAGCCGCCGGATCTTCTTCGCCGAGTGCTTCATCACGCTCGCGCCCAGCGTCACCTGCCCATCGGCGGCCATCACCACCGAGTCGCCGCGCCGCACGCACAGCACCGTCGTCGACCGCACCCGCCGCCCCTCCCCGAGATCGAGAGGGTGTCCCATGGAAAGCGCATCTGTCCCAGCAAGAGGATCTTTCAGCGAAATAATTGAGGAATCAGCAAAATTCGTCTTCATAGCCAATCTCCAGTATATCGCCAAGCCCCGTACAAGCTCATAGCTCACAGCCCAAAGCTCATCGCTGAAACACAAACTGCTAGCGTTCCAGCCGAGATACACTACCCCCATGCACCAGGTCGCGACCAACTCGCGCAGGATGCAGCGTGTCCTCCTCATCTCGCTCGCCGCCACGCTCTGCTACGTCGTGGCGACGTTCTACTTTGGCCTGCGCGCGCACTCCCTCGCCCTCATCTCCGAGGCCGGCCACAACCTCTCGGACACGCTCGCCATCGGCCTCTCCTTTGTCGCCGTCTACTTCCAGCGCCGCCCCGCCACCGACCAGAAGACCTTCGGCTACCAGCGCGCCGGCGTCCTTGCCGCCTTCGTCAACGCGCTCACCCTCCTCGTCCTCGCCGCATGGATCGCCCTCGCCGCCATCCATCGCATCGTCGCTCCGGTCGCCGTCCAGCCGCGCATCATGATGGCCGTTGCCGCCGCCGGTGTCCTGATGAACGGAGCCATCGCCGCGCTCCTCTGGCGCTCCTCCGGCGACGTCAACATCCGCACCGTCTTCCTCCACATGCTCGGCGACACGCTCTCCACCGCCGCCGTCATCGCGGGCGGCGCAGGAATCCTCGCCACTGGCGCATTCTGGCTCGACCCAGCCCTCTCACTCCTCATCGCCGCCATGATCGCGTGGTCCTCCGCATCCATCGTCCGCGAGACGCTCAACATCCTGCTCGAAGGCACGCCCCGCGCCCTCTCGCTGGCCGATATCCGCGCCGCCGTCAACGCCGTCCCCGGCGTCCTCGACGTACACGACCTGCACGTCTGGTCGCTCGGCTCGGCCTCGCACGCCCTCGCCAGCCACGTCACCATCGGCGAGATGCCCATCTCCGGCTCTGGAACTATTCTCGACGCCATCAACTGCGCACTGCGCGACCGCTTCCACATCACCCACACCACCATCCAGTTCGAGATCATCGGCTGCGAGACCACCCACGGCTGCTCCGCCCCGCCCGAAGCCGAAGCCGCCCACGCCCACCACTCCCACTCCCACGCCCACTGATCGCAGCCCAATAGTAGCCGTCATTCTGGCCAAGCACCGCTAGCGTAGCCCTTCTGGCGAAGCACTCCTGAAGCCGTCATTCTGGCCAAGCCAGAATCTCCGTATTTCGCACTTGCAGTTGTTCGTCCTCGCCCCCACAAAAAAGAAACGCCCGCCAACTCGGCGGGCGTCCCTTCAGCAAAATCGCACCTCACAGCAGCGTCGCATCCAGCGTAATCTCCGCCGCAGCCAGCAGCCGAGAGATCGGGCAGCCCGCCTTTGCGCCGCCGGCAATCTCATCGAACTTCGCCTTGTCGATCCCCGGCACCTTCGCCTTCGTCGTCAGGTGAATCTTCGTCACCGTCGGCTTGTCATGCAGATCCAGCGTCACCACGGCCGATGTCTCAATCGACTCCGGCGTAAAGGCCGCCTTGCCCAGCTCCGCGCTCAGCGCCATCGTGAAGCAGCCCGCGTGCGCCGCCGCGATCAACTCCTCGGGGTTCGTCCCGACGCCGCTCTCGAACCGCCCCGCAAAGCTGTATTGCATCTCCTTCAAGGCGCCGCTCTGGCTGGAAATCGTGCCTTTGCCTTCCTTCAAACTGCCATTCCAAACTGCACTTGCGCTGCGATCCATAGTCTTCTCTCCTTATTTCTCTTCCACTTGGTCTCAACATCTAAATCACTAGCATTGTCCCATACAGACGCCACGCACATACGATGCATTCGCTGCGCTCCCGGTTGTGAGCAATACAGCACAGCCGCAGCCCATGGATAAGAAGAGAATTTCTTGGGGATCGTTCGCTGAGGCAATCGCGCTTCACTCCTCTCCCCAGACTGCGACAGATCCTCTACGGCGCACAACGGACGGTGGCACAAAATTGATAGCAGAGCTCTACCAGAGCGAGCAGGCAAAAGAGGTCCTGCTTAAAGCGGGCGCGCTGCAACACGCCATCCTGAACAGCGCCAACTTCTCCAGTATTGCCACGGACGCACGCGGCGTCATTCAAATCTTCAACGTCGGTGCCGAGCGAATGCTGGGCTATACCGCCGACGAGGTGATGAACAAGATCACCCCCGCCGACCTCTCCGATCATCAGGAACTGATCGCCCGCGCCGCCGCCCTGAGCCTCGAACTGGGAACCCCCATCACTCCAGGCTTTGAGGCCCTCGTCTTCAAAGCATCTCGCGGCATCGAGGACATCTACGAACTCACCTACTGCCGCAAGGATGGCACCCGCTTCCCCGCCATCGTCTCCGTCACCGCACTGCGCGACGCCAACGAAGCCATCATCGGCTACCTGCTGATCGGTACCGACAACACCGCGCGCAAGCAGGCGGAAGAAGCCCTGCTCAAAGATGGCGCGCTGCAGCGCGCCATCTTCAACAGCGCCAACTTCTCCAGCATCGCCACCGACGCCCGCGGCGTCATTCAGATCTTCAACGTCGGGGCCGAGCGCATGCTGGGCTACACCGCAGACGAGGTGATGAATCAGCTCACCCCCGCCGATCTCTCCGACCATTCAGAGCTGATCGCCCGCGCCGCCGCCCTCAGCCTCGAGCTTGGCACTCCCATCCCCCCCGGTTTCGAGGCGCTCGTCTTCAAGGCCTCGCGCGGCATCGAGGACATCTATGAGCTAACCTACATCCGCAAGGATGGAAGCCGCTTCCCCGCCATCGTCTCCGTCACCGCCCTGCGCGATGCCAACGAAGACATCATCGGCTACCTCCTCATCGGCACCGACAACACCGCCCGCAAGCAGGCCGAAGAAGCCCTCCTGCGTAGCGAGATGCTGGCCAGCGCCGGACGCCTCGCCGCCAGCATCGCGCACGAGATCAACAACCCTCTCGAAGCCATCATGAACACCCTCTACCTCGCGCGAACCACCCCAGGCGTCCCCGCCGGCGCCCACCAGTACATGGACATCGCAGACGGCGAGCTGATGCGCATCGCCCACATCACCCGCCAGACCCTCGGCTTCTACCGCGAGTTCTCCGCCGCCACCAGCAACTACGTCACCGCCCTGTTCGACTCCGTCATCAACCTTCTTCAGGCAAAGATCCGATCCACCGGCGCGCAGGTCGAGACGCAGTGCGACAACGATCTCCGCGTCATGGGAATCGCCGGCGAGCTGCGTCAAATCCTCGCCAACCTGCTCGCCAACAGCCTCGACGCCATCGACCAGAACAGCCGAATCGTCCTGCGTGCCACTGTCTCCATCGATCCTCACGACGCCAGCCACCGCGTCCGCATCACCATCGCCGACAGTGGCTGCGGCATGTCGCAAGTCACCATCAAACGCATCTTCGAGCCCTTCTTCACCACCAAAGGCACGGTCGGAACCGGCCTCGGCCTATGGGTCTGCAAACAACTCGTCGAGAAAAATATCGGCTCCATCAAGGTCCGCTCCCACCTTCACGCCCCCCATCAGGGAACCACCTTCTCCGTCCTCCTGCCCCGCCACATCGCACGCCCTGAATGAATCGCCACGGTTAGCCCGCCACCGTCTCCGCCTTCAGCTTCTCCGCCGTGGCGTGCGCAATCAGCGCGTCGATCGTCGGCTGCAACTGCCCCTCCATCACCTGCGCAAGCTGGTGATTGGTCAGCCCGATGCGGTGGTCCGTCATCCGGTTCTGCGGAAAGTTATACGTCCGGATCTTCTCGCTCCGGTCGCCCGACCCGATCTGCTGCTTGCGGTCCTTCGCCTGAATCTGGTGTATCCGCTCCTTCTCCACCTCGTACAGCCGTGCCCGCAACACGCGCATTCCCTTCTCGCGATTCTTGATCTGCGACTTCTCATCCTGGCAACTCACCACGGTATTCGTCGGCAAGTGCGTAATCCGCACCGCCGAATAAGTCGTATTCACACTCTGTCCACCCGGCCCCGACGAGCAGAACGTATCGATCCGCAAGTCCTTCGCCTCGATCCTGACGTCCACCTCCTCCGCCTCCGGCAGCACCGCCACCGTAATCGCCGACGTATGCACTCGCCCCTGCGTCTCCGTCGCCGGCACGCGCTGCACTCGATGCACCCCCGACTCATACTTCAGTTGCGAATAGACGTTATGCCCCTCGATGATCGCCGTCACGTCCTTCAGCCCGTTGCCAATCCCCGACTCGCTCTCGGAGAGCACCTCCACCTTCCATTTGTGCTGCTCGGCAAACCGCATATACATCCGAAAAACCTCGGCCACAAACAGTGCCGCCTCGTCTCCGCCCGTCCCCGCGCGCAGCTCCAGAATCACGTTCTTCTCGTCGTTCGGGTCCTTGGGCAGAAGCATCCCCTTCAGCTCCTCCTCCACCGGCGCCAACTGCGGCTCCAGCGTGGCGATCTCTTCCTCAGCCATCGCCTTCACATCCGGGTCGGCGTCGGCCAGCATCCCTTTCGCCTCGGCGATCCCGTCCCTGATCTTGCGATACTCGCGAAACTTCTCCACCGTAGGCTCCATATCGCGATGCGCCTTCGCCACCTTGCGAAAGTTCTCCTGGTCGTTCACCAGCGTCGGGTCGGACATCTGCCGGCCAAGCTCTTCGTACCGTGCTTCCAGTTGTTCCAGCCGGTCGAACATGGGTCTTCTCCTCCTGCATATCGCCGCAGGGCGTCAAAGTTTGTTGCTTCTATTTAAGTTTGTCATCCTGACCCTGAGCCTGCGAAGGGGAAGGATCCCCGCATTTCGTTCGGGGTGCAACGGCTCTCACCAGCGGCAAGGCATTCACCGAATTGAGCGCAGCTAGAGCTGGTCGCGGCGCGAGCGCGTCACGCGGGAAAGATTCACCGGGGCTGCAAATGCATTTGGCACAATACTTTGATGTTACTCCGTTCGCCGCGGATGCGGGAAGCCATCTTTCGACCGTGTCGGGATTGAAGCCCATGATGAGCAGTGTGAAACCCGCCGATAAAATATTTTTACGCCCCGCGCTCATCGCAAGATGAGAAGATGGGATGCGTTCAATTCTCCACAATCCGTGGACCGCAACACCAAGGGGCCGGAACCGAGATGAAGCAAGACAAAGCTGTCCTGACGCTGGCATTGCTGCTGGCACCGTTCTTCCTGTCGAGCGTTGCGGCGGCGCAGTCGGCCAAGCCCACCGCGCTCCAGCAGATTGGGCTATCGGTCTTCGGCGGGGCCTCGGGCGACTATACCGGCCTCGCCGGCGGCAGGAACCTCAGCATCACCGTCGGTGCCGACCTCGCTCTCGCCCCCTGGCACGGCACGCGCCCCACCCTGGAACTGCGCGGCACCTACCCCATCGATAAGGGCACAATCGTCGCCCAGAAAGATGTCCTCGGTGGCTTCAGGCTGGACTTTCTCCTGGGCCGTCGCGTTCACCCCTACGGCGACTTCCTCTTCGGGCGCGGAGAGATGAATTATGGGTCAACTTGTCCCACGAGTAACGGACCGGTCAGTGGATACAGCTTCGACAGCACCTGTTACAGTGTGACCACCACCTACGTCTACTCCCCCGGCGCAGGCTTCGATTACGACCTCACCAACCATCTTGCGATCAAGGTCGATGGCCAATATCAGCAATGGGGGGGCGTGCCAACCGCCTCGGGAAAGCTCCATTCCACCCTCGGCACCATCGGCCTCGTCTATCGCTTCGGCAAGTTCGGAATGCCCTAGTCCGCGTCCGCAACCCACGCGTCGTCATTCTGCCCTGAGCGCAGTCGAAGGGCAGAATCTCTGTATTTGCCCTTGCATGTCTTCTTGAACCCACACTTGACCCGCGCCGTCCAACTTACAGGTTGAACAGCTCGCGCAGCCGCTTGGTCTGCGCCCGGCTCACCGGGATCTCCGTCTTCTTCGCGTCGTCCATGCGCAACTGGTAGCTGGACTTGAACCACGGCACAACCTCGCGGATGTGCTGGATGTTCACGATGAACGAGCGGTGCGCCCGCCAGAACGCCTCCGGGTCGAGCTGCTCCATCAGCTCCTCCAGCGTGCGGCAATTCGACTGGCCCTCCACCGCGCGCGTCATCACGCTGATCGCTCCGCCTTCGATCGACACAAAGCATATCTCCCTCTGGTCCACCAGCAGCAGCCGCCCCTGCGCGCGCACAATCACTTTTCCCGTCTGGGGTTTTACCGGCTGCGTGCGCTCCTCCACCAACCGCAGCAGCGCATCCAGCCGCGCGTCGGTGCTGGGTGCCTCGACCGCCGCATCCGCCTGGCCCGCTTGAATTGCGTGGCCCGCCTGGCCCGCGATCCTCGCCCGCACCTTCTCGATCGTCTTCAGCACCCGCTTGCGGTCGAACGGCTTCAGCAGATAATCGACCGCATTCACCTCGAACGCGCGCACCGCGTACTGGTCGAACGCCGTCGCAAAAACGACCTGCGGCAATCCCATCTTCTTGTCGATCAGTTTCTTGAGCACCGCAAACCCGTCCAGCCCCGGCATCTGCACGTCCAGGAAGACCACGTCCGGCTTGTGCATGCGCACCAACTCCACGGCCTCGATGCCGTTCGAACCCTGCGCCACCACCTCCACCCCCTCCGCCGACTGCAGCAGATACAGCAACTCCTGCCGGGCCAGCGGTTCGTCGTCGATGATGAGTGCGGTCAGGGGCATAGTGACAGGGGTAAGGGGTCAGGGATAAGGGGTCGGATAGAAAGCCAGGGCGCAGTTTCTCTTACACCTGACCCCTTACACCTTACACCTGTCCTGCTAGTTGTCGCTGTAGGCGTGCAGCCGCGCCGGGCCGCCGTCCTCGGAGACGTTGTGCCCGCATCGTGGACAATACGCGTCGGTGATCTGCACTCCGCGGAAACACTGCCCGCACACCGGCGCTACCTGGAACCGGCACTGCGGGCAGAAGTGGACGCCCGCGGTCAGTTCCGTCGTACAGCTCGGACAGCGAATCGAGATCGGCTGGCGAAGCAGAAAGTACACAACCGCTCCGATGAAGCAGGGTATCACCACCACAATCAGCATCCATATTGCAGCCGACATCTTGCGCCGCTTCACGTCGCGGCTCACATAGCCGATCATCAACGCATAGCTCGCCAATGTCGTGCCGGTGATATAGCTCGCGATCACATGCATCGGCAGCGATCCCGGCCTGCGATGCATCGGCACCGGTCCGTGATTGAACCACCACATCGACAACGCAAACACCGCGATGGCCAGTAGGATCGACCACAGCGGGATCATCTTCAGGCTGTCGCCCTCGCCAAACTCCTGCGGCTGCGAAGAGTCGGTGTCCTTGCTGTTCCTGGGCATTGTCATCGTGGCATCTCGCGTTCGGTGCCGTGGCTCCGGCGGCGATACAGGATAGTCGCCAGAAGCGCCAGGGAGACGGGCACGAACCAGAGCAGCACCACCAGAAATTGATTGTTGGCATCGTTTGTGGCCAGCGCAGTCACATCCGCCTGGACCGCCCCAGCCGCTTCGGCAGCCTGATACTGATAGAGTCCGCTCCACAGTGCAACGGCGCCCAGGATCAGAAATGCGGAGCAGATGGCCAGGGGAACCATCAGGCTGCGCACGCGGCTGCGCCGCGCCTGCATCGCCGTGGCCCGCTCGCGCACCACGCGGTGAGTGCGGTTCACCACACACGACCGCGCGCCTAATGCAATGCCGTCCTGCGCACTGTATGCAAGGGCGGCCGAATCGACCGGCAGAGAATTGAATTGGGAATCAAATGGTGCTTCAAAGGAGGCCTTCATCCAGTCGCCTCCATCCCGCGTGTGCCGCGCAGGTGCTCGATCTCCGGCTTCAGCGCGGCCAGCCCGCGATACAGCCGCGACTTCACCGTGGACAGCGGTGCCCGTGTCACGCTGGCTATCTCTTCCAGCGACATCTCCTCGTGGAAGCGCAGCGTCAGCACCTCGCGGTAGTTTGGCTCCAGCTTCAGCAGCACCGCGGCAACCTCGGCGCGGTCCTCGCTCCCCTCGAACTGTTCCAGCGGCGAAGGCCCCTCGGCCGCGATCTCGAACGCGCGTCCGTCGTCGCTCGGCTCGCTCATCTCATCCAGCGACGCCATGGTTCGCTTGCGCGAGAGGTCGATCACCAGATTCCGCGCAATCGTGAACAGCCATGTGTCGAAGCGCGCCTTCCCGTTGTACTGGGCGCCGCGCAGCAGAACCCGCATCCACGTCTCCTGGAACAGGTCTTCCGCCACCTCGCGCTTGCCCGTCAGAAACATCAGGTAGCGCAACAGCCGGTGCTGGTACAGCTCAATCAGATGGTCGAGCAGTTCCGTGTCCTGGTTCTTCAGGCCGTGCGCAATGGCCGCGTTCTCACGCTGGCTCTGCTCCGCCTGTTCCATCGAGATCGCGATCGCCGCGCTGCCCATACAGGTAGAGACGCCACTTCGCAGGGAAAAGTCTCGGTCGCCTCCGCTCTTTTCCTTGCGAGTGAGTAAACGCATCGATTAGATACCTTCCGGGACGGACGCCGCTGGCGAAAATGCTGCGAAAATAGCTCTCCATGAATTCTAAGACCAGAGCCCCGGTTTTGGCGAGAGCATTTTTACAAGTAAACTGATTCCATGGAAGTTCTTTACGGCCTGCACCCGGTCGAGGAGGCGGTCCGCTCCGGCGCGCGCCGGCTGGACTGCGTACTGCTGGCCCGTGAGCGCGGCGACGCCCGCCTGGAGCGCCTCGCCCAGCTCTGCCGCGACGCCAACGTCCGTCTCACCCTCGAATCCCGAGACCAGCTCACCCGCCTCGCACACACCGACGCCCACCAGGGCGCCGTCGCCCTCGTCCGCGAGCGGGCCTTCCTCACCATCGAAGACCTGCTCGCGCCTCAGCCCGCAACCAAAGCCATAACGAAAAACGAAGCCAGGTTCAGCGAAGAGTTCCACCCCGCGCACCGCTTCTTCCTCGCCCTCGACGGCATCGAGGACCCGCACAATCTCGGTGCTCTTCTGCGCACCGCCGATGGCGCTGGAATCGACGGCGTCATCCTGCCCGAACGCCGGGCTGCACCGGTGTCGGCGATCGTCGCCAAGACCTCAGCCGGGGCCTCCGAGCACGTCCGCATCGCCCGCGTCACCAACCTCGTCCGCGCCCTCGAGCAGATGAAGCAGGCCAACGTCTGGGTCCTCGGTCTCGACGAACGCGGCACGCCGGACTACACCGATTTCGACTTCCGCACCGACTGCGTCCTCGTCCTCGGCCGCGAGGGAGCCGGCCTGCACGATCTGGTCAAGAAAACCTGCGACCACCTCCTGCGCATCCCCATGGCCGGAATGGTCTCCTCGCTCAACGTCTCGGTCGCCGGTGCAGTCGTCATGTACGAAGCCATGCGCCAGCGATCCCAGCCCGCGCAGCCAATCCCGAATCCCAAGCTCGCCGCATCCGCCAAGCCCCGCAAAGGTCTCGGCTCATGACCCGCCTCGTTCTTCCCTCGGCGAACCGGCTCTCGAAGCTCATCACCGCACTCCTGACTCTGGGGGCCGGACTCGCATTCGCGCAACAGTCGCCCGCGCCGCAGACCACTCCGCCGAAGTCCGCACAAACCGCCGTGCCTGCACCAACCGCCGCGCCCGACCAGCCGTCCCAACCTGCACCGCCGCCCGGAAAGGTTCTCTTCTCCCGCGATCTTGACGCGCCAGCCGAGCCTCAGCCCGCCGTCTCTCCAAATTCATCCGCGCCCACGCAATCCGACTCGCTCGCCGTAACCGACGCCGAGCGCAGCGCCCTCACCTTCACCGCCTACGATCTCGACGTCCACGTCACTCCAGCCTCCGCCGCAATCTCCATCCGCGCCGGCCTCACCCTCCGCAACGACAGCCCCGCCCCCCTCACTCGCCTCATCCTCCAGATCAGTTCTTCGCTGCACTGGGACGCCTTTTCGACCCGCAGCCTCACCAGCGGCTCGACCACTCCGCTCCCATTCGCCGCCCGTCTCATCGACACCGACGCCGATCACACCGGAGCGATGACCGAAGCCGTCGTCCCGCTCCCGCAGCCGCTCGCCCCCGGCGCGTCCGTCTCGCTCACCGCGCTCTACTCCGGCTCGATCCCGCCCTCGACCGAACGCCTCACCCGCATCGGCGCGCCCGACGGCCAGGCCCTCCAATCCGACTGGGACTCCATCTCGCCCTCGCTCACAGCCCTGCGCGGATTCGGCAATGTCCTCTGGCTCCCCGCCTCCGCGCCGCCCGTCTTCCTCGGCGACGGCGCACGTCTCTTCCAATCCGTAGGCAGCGCCCGCCTCCGCCAGTCCACCGCCACCATCCGCCTCCGCCTCGCCGTCGAGTACACGGGCGATCCGCCCGACGCAGCCTTCTTCTGCGGCCTCCGCCAGCCGCTCACCGCCATCAGCGACAACGCCAACCTGCCCGCGGCCGAGTCTCCCGGCATCGCCACCGCCCTCTTCGATTCGCAGCCGCTCGGCTTCCGTTCGCCCAGCCTCTTCATCACCGGCCGCCCTGCCAGCCAGACCGGAACTTCCGCCAACCCGGCCCTCATCGCCGCCGTCACCGATCACTACGACGCCCTTCCCGCCTACGCCGCCGCCGCTGCGCTGGTCGAGCCGCTCCTCACCGACTGGCTCGGCGCTCAGCCGCTCTCCACGCTCACCATCCTCGACCACCCCGGCCAGCCCTTCGAGGATGACGCCCTCCTTGTCCTCCCCATGCGCGCCGCCGGGCCCGCAACCCTCGCCCCCGCGCTCGCCCACTCGCTCACTCACGCCTGGATTCACTCCACCCATCCCTGGATCGACGAGGGACTCGCCCAGTTCCTCACCCTGCTCTGGACCGAGCGCACCGCGGGCCGCGCCGCCGCGCTCACCGAACTTCAGGACGCCGCCCGCTCCCTCGCCCTCATCGAGCCGGAACTTCCAGACTCTACCGTCAGCCCCGCCGGCACCAGCCTCGCCGCCGCCAACACCGACATCTTCTACCGCACCAAGGCCGCCGCCGTCTGGTGGATGCTCCGCTCCATCGTCGGCGACGACGCGCTCAAGCAAGCCCTCCAGACCTACCGCCTCGACCCCAGCCTCGACCGCGACCCCATTGGCCTCCAACTCACGCTGGAAAAAGCCTCCCATAAAGACCTCCGCTGGTTCTTCGACGACTGGGTCTATCGCGACCGCGGCCTTCCCGACCTCTCCATCGTCAGCGTCACGCCCAGCCAGCTCACCTCGCGCGCCGGCCTGCCCGCCGGATGGCTGGTCGCCGTCGAGGTTCGCAACGACGGCTTCGCCACGGCCGATGTCCCCGTCACCGTCCGCTCAGGCAATGCAGCCGAGACGCAACGCCTGCGCATTCCCGGACGCTCCAGCGCATCCACCCGCATCGTCTTCGCCGGCACGCCCACCGAGGTCGAGGTCAACGACGGCGGCGTCCCCGAGACCCAGTCCTCCATCCACACCCGCCAGCTCCTCCTCCCCAGCCACTAAAGCAAAATCTGCATAGGAGTACCCGATACTTCGTCGTCATCCCGGCCGGAGCCCCCGATGAAGCCGTCATCCCGACCGGAGGCGGCGTACTTTGCCGCCGCAGTGGAGGCCCCCCCCGCATTTCGTCTTTGCCGTTGTCTGTTCTCTTCCGCTTCACCCACCCACTCCGTCATCCCGACCGAAGCGAAGCGCAGTGGAGGGAACCCCGTATTTTGCCGGGTGCCGGGTGCCTCATCCTTCGCAGTCTCATCGCGAAGGGTGGGATGGTAAACGCCCAGCGACAAACTGCATTGACTCGCGCGTCCATGCTAGCCTTTTCGCATGGATGTACCGTTGCGCCGCCCCTCCTTCCGTCTCCTCATCGCCGCAGCCGTACTCTGCCTGCATCTGGCAGCCTCCGCGCAGGTCGCGCAGCCAACTCCAACCTCGACCGCCAACACAGCCGATCCGCGCCTCGCCGCGCTGCTCGACTCTCTGGACCGCGTCCGCACGCCAACCTCGGCCGCCATCTCGCCCGACGGCAACACCGTAGCCTGGACGTTCCACACAGAGCGCGGCACAGAGCTACACCTCACCCCCATCGCGCCCACCGGATCAACCCAGCCCGCCGCGCCCGACCGCATCCTCTCGCCCGACACCGTAGGCGAATCTACCCGCAGCACTGCGGGCGCATGCACCGCCTTGCATCCCGCATGGTCGCCCGACGGCTCGCAGCTCGCCTTCCTCTCCGACTGCTCCGACAGTAGCCAAAATGCCAGCAACGGCAAGTTGCAGCCCTCCGCGCAGCTGAACATCTTCGTCTGGACTCTGACCACCAACGCGATGAAGCAGGTGAGCCATCTGCATGGAGAGGTCAGCTCGCTCCAGTGGTCGCCCGACGGCCGATCCATCGCCTTCCTCTACGTCGAGAACGCCTCGCGCGAAGCCGGCGCGCTGGCCGCCATGAAGCCCTGGTCTGGCGTCATCGGCGAGGACAACATCGAGGTACAGCGTGTCGCCGCAATCGGAGTCAATCACTATGAGAATCCTATGGGTGGAGGGATGCCAATCATTCCTCCGTTCTTCTATTTCACGCCATTGAAACTGCATGTCTATGAGTTCAATTGGTCACCGGGCTCGTTCAGCATCGTATACATCGCGGCGAATCCGCCCGGCGAGAACAACTGGTGGACCGCCAAGCTCTACACCCAGGTCATCGGTGGTCGATCCTCACCCCAGCCCACATTCGCGGGCGAGTTCGCGCCTCACGTCGTCTTTGACCCATCCACAACCTCCTCTGCACTCCACGGCCTCCAGCTCGCCGTCCCACGTTTCTCCCCCGACGGCAAGCAGATCGCCTTCATCGGTGGCCTCATGAGCGATCAGGGCTCAACCGGCGGCGACATCTATCTCATCCCCACCACCGGCGGCGACCCCAAAGACGTTACCCCCAACCGTCCCGCCTCGCCCGCCTACATCGCATGGCTGGACGACCACACCCTCGGCATCTCCGAGCACTTTGGCGGCAGCAGCCGCATCGCCGCGCTCGACCTCGCCACCGGCAAGGACGTTCCCGGCCTCGACTTCACCTTTCCCGAGACAATCTACGCCGACGACGATTCGATGAGCGTCTCACTCGCCGCCCACTCCACCAACATCGCCCTCATCCGCCAGTCGTTCGCGCACCCGCCCGAGGTCTGGGCCGGCCCCTCCGACAACCTGCGGCAGATCACCCATCTCAACGACGCCATCCAGCCTGCATGGGGCAACGCCCAATCCATCGACTACACCAGCGACGGCCTTCCCATCCAGGGCTGGCTGCTCTATCCCGCGAATTTCGATCCAACAAAAAAATATCCCCTTATCGTCAGCGTCCACGGCGGCCCATCCAGCGCGATGACGCCGCGCTGGCCCGGTGCCACCTACAGCGCCGCGCCGCTCTCCGCGCTCGGCTACTTCGTCTTCTATCCCAATCCGCGCGGCAGCTTCGGCCAGGGCGAGCGCTTCACCCAGGCCAACGTCAAGGACTTCGGCTACGGCGATCTGCGCGACATCCTCGCCGGAGTAGACCTGCTCGAGAAGCGCTTCCCCATCGACAAGTCGCGCGAAGGCATCACCGGCTGGAGCTATGGTGGCTTCATGACCATGTTCGCCGTCACCCAGACCACGCGCTTCCGCGCCGCGGTCGCCGGTGCCGGCCTCTCCAACTGGCAGAGCTACTACGGAGAGAACTCCATCGACCAGTGGATGCTCCCCTTCTTCGGCGCATCCGTCTACGACGATCCGGCGGTCTACGCCAGAAGCTCCCCCATCAACTTCATCAAAAACGTCAAGACGCCAACCCTGCTGCTGGTGGGCGACCGCGACGGCGAATGTCCCGCCCCGCAGAGCTTCGAGTTCTGGCACGCGCTGCGCGCCGTGGGGGTCCCCGCGCAGCTTGTGGTCTATCCCGGCGAGGGCCACCACTTCGTCGACCCGCAGCACCAGCGCGACCTGCTGCGCCGCACCATCGGCTGGTTCCAGGCCCAGATGCCGCCCAGGTAGCGGAGCGCTGGAGCATTTTCCCTGTTGCTATAGAGGAATAATGTTTTCACTCTGACCCTGAGCTTGCCGAAGGGGAAGAATCCCCGCATTTTTTCCCTGTCGCGAGACTGTACAACATTGGTGAAACTGCTCTGCAACCTGCTCTCCATCGCTTCCCCGGCGCGTCGAAATCGCGACGCTTATTTGCGTCCCGTCTGCGCAGCTTCTACACTGACAATTGTGGTTCTAGCGTCTGCGGTGTGACCGTTCAGCTCTGGTTCCGGTTGGACGGGGAGGTTTAATGCGTCGGTTTGTCACGTTGTCTGTTCTGCTTCTGTCTTCGATTCCATTCGGTGTCTCGATCTCGGGCTGCTCGCACAATCTCGCGGCCGCCTTCTGCAATCGCGGCGACTCCGGCATGACCACGACCCAGGCAGCCACCATCACCTTGCAGCCCATCACCTATGGCGTCTCGCTGAACTTCGCGGAGATCGGACAACTCCAGGGGCCTACAACCACAGACTGCAACGGCTCGAGCGTCTCGGTGGGCGCATACACCTACGGCACCACGGACATGACCATCGCAGACATCCAGCCAAACACCGGCCGGCTCTGCGCGGGATCGTGGAACCGCAACTCCGGCGGCGGCATTCCCGACTTCACCTACTGCACCGCGACCAATAAGCCGGGCATCGCCTATGTCTCGGCAAGCGCCGACGGCGTCACCAGCAATCCGCTGCCTGTCTTCGTGCATCCCGTGGTCACCAGCATTGTGCTGGGAGGTCCGTCGTCCAACTGCACGACCGATCCCACCACCGCGTGCTGCCCGCTGGCCGCGATAGGCGCGGTCACCGCCCAGCCCTATCTGGCCACCTCCTGCCTCTCGCAGGGATCGACCGCACAGCTTGTCGCGCGGGTCTACGCCGGAACCGGCGCCAACCAGACCAACATCAGTTGCCTGGCGGGGCATCTGCAACTAAGCGCGCAGGGTGCCTCGTCCACCACGGAAATCTCGACCGTCGTCAGCATCGACCAGAACGGCGTGGCCACGGCGAACCAACCCGGATCGGTGCTGATCTCGGCGAATGTGTCCGACGCAGCCAGTTCGGCGGGCTTCTTCTCCACCTGTCCGCCCGCGTCGATCACCCTCACAACACCCGGCTCAACCGCCAATCCCGTGGTGGTCAACCAGAACAACCCGCAGCCACTGGTGGCCTCTGCCATCGACACCAAGGGCCTACCCCTGACCGGGCTGTCGCTGGAGTTCGTCTCCACCGCGCCCACCACAATTCCAGCCAGCCAGGGTGGAACGTTGACCCCGCCCCTGGCCGGTGACGCCTCCATCTCCGCGGTCTGCCAGCCGCCCAATTGCAATATGTCGTCGTACAACCAGATCGGCCTCTTCGGCAATGGCAAACCTGTCACATCGAATTCGGTCAATATCACCGCTCCCGGCACCAACAGCACCGTCCTCTATATGGCCAGCACGCAGTCCCAGTACATGGTGCAGATCGACTTCACCACCTCCGTGCTGGGGCAGCCCTACCTGTTGCCCTATGTGCCCAACTCCATGGTCATCAGCAATGACGGCACCACCATCTACATGGGCAGTTCGACCGCGCTGATGGTGGTCAATGCCGTCAACACGCTGAGCATCACGCGCACGGACTCTTCTTCGCCGGGCAACGTGCTCGCCATTTCGCCCAACGGGGACATCCTCGTCCTCAGCGATCCGGTGCGGCAGATCATCTCGCTCGAGAGCGCGGGCTGCAGCCCAGGGACCAGCTGCGTTCTCTCCACCTACGGCGGTGTGGCAACGCACGCCGAGTTCGCCCCAGACAGCCAGACCGTCTACATCACCGCCGGCAATCAGTTGCTGGTGTACTCGACCAATTCCGGCTGGACCAGCATCGTTCCCGCAACATCGGCCGGAACGCCGGTGACCGACGTAGCCGTCACAGTGCCCGCCGTTGGTGCGTACTTTGCCGGCCCAACCACCACGGCGCGCAGCTACTGCGCGGTCAGCTCCCCAACCACGCCGACCAACGAGGCCAATGTCTTCTATCCGCCGGCCGACAGCTCCCCGGCTATCACCGACCGCCTCGCCGCAACCAACGACGGAATGCATGTGATCGGCGCCAGCGTGACGCCAACGCCCACCCTGAGCGATCTGCGGATCAGTATCCCTGCCGGCAACATGAATGGCACCACCGTCAGCGTTGCCTGCCCCTTGACTGGCACGCTGAGCTTCTCCGACACGCTCACCACCACCTCTCTGAGTCCGCTCACGGCGACTGCCATCACCGGGGTCTGGCCAACCCCGGACTCGACGTTCGCCTTCATCACATACACCGGCTCCGGCGGCGTCCTTCCGGCATACGCTCCGGCGGCAAGCGGACCGGGACAGACCACCTACATCAAGCTCTCAGGCGCGGCAACCGCTCCCATCGCTGGCGTCGTCAGCGCGGACAACTCCACCTTTTACGCCGCCACCTCGGGTGACAACCTGGTCCACATCATCAAACCGGGTACGACTCCCGGTCAGTGGATCGACAGCTCGACCCTGGCACCCAATCTGACCACACCCGCCGGAGCCATTGTGCCAGTCAATCTGATGGCGCAGAAGCCGCGCAAGACAACCTAGCGCAGCTTCGGTTTTGCTATAGACCCATTTTGTTTGTCATTCCCCCCGCGAGTCGTCATTCTGGCGAAGCCAGAATCTCCGTATTGGCCGTTGCTTTTGCTCTTGCCGTTGCCTGTTCTCTGTTTGTCATTCCGCAGCCCCCTTTGTTTGTCATTCCGTACCCTGAGCGAAGTCGAAGGGGGAGGAATCTGCTTTTGCGTGCTCCACAATGGTCTGCACCATTACCGAAAATGCAATAGTCCCTGGACCAAAGTCACTCGCGTGGTTTTCCCTCAACCGGGGTCCCCGGCAACAGGTCTGCACGGGACGGATGCGGAAGGGGCATCCCCTCCACCACCAAAGTTGTAAAACACAATCTTGCAATGCTCCTAAACTGTACCTGTTCCATCTTCCGCAGGATGCTGAAGACCCCGCATCCGGGGCTTCAGTTCCGAAGAAGGGAGGCGCAGGGCAGTATCATCCAATCAGGCTCCCATCCGGACGGGTTTCCAGTTGAACGGAACTCTTCTTGGTTCGGGACAACATTAAGTTGTTTAAAGAAAAGTACAATCCTTCGCAGTCCGTCTATTATGTTCTGCAAGGAAGTGGCCATCTCAACGTGATCGATTACGGAACCTTTTTCTTCACTAATATCGTCTCGGTGACCGTCTTTACGGTCTGCCTCTGCCTGCTTGCGTGGCGTAACCGCAGCGTGATCGGGCTGAGGTGGTTTGCCGGTGGAATGGTCGTCGGGCTGGTCAAACTGGTTCTGCAGGGCCTGGAAGGGAATATCTCCCCAATCATCGGCGACATGGTGACCAACGAGCTTTACCTGATCTCCTTCGTGATGCAGTTGCTGGGCCTGCGCTGGTTTGTGCTGCGCAAGCCAATTCGGCAGTGGTGGCCCTTTGCCGCCACCGGGCTTGCTTTGGTGGTCTATACCATCCTGTTTCTCGACAAAGTCCCGTACATCAGCAATGTCATCAACATTCCCAATATTTTGGTCTGCGGTGCAGCCGCGTGGATACTCTTGAAGCACGGGCGTGGACCGTTTGCCGCGGTAGCGCGTGTCACGGCGGTGATCCTCGGCGCGGATGCGGTCATCATGACATTCCGCGCCATCCTGACGAATCTGTTTTATAAACAGGCTGACCTGACCGATCGTGCCCATACCGATCCCAAATGGGTCTATTCGCTGGCCGGAATGGCCTTTCTTGCCACCTGCATGGTCATGTGCGTCCTCTGGTTCCTGGTCACCGAGCTAAGCAAGGAACTGGCCGAGCAGGCACGCACCGATCCCCTTACCGGAGCGCTCAACCGCCGCGCCATGGAGGAAACAGCCCTGCGCGAGACCACCCGAAGCATCCGCTATGGCCACCTGCCCTGCATGATCGTGCTCGACATCGACCACTTCAAGCACCTCAACGACACGCGCGGACACGCCGCCGGAGACGCCGCGCTACAGGCCCTGGTGCATCAGATCAAACCGATGATGCGCGCCAACGATGTGCTCGCCCGTACCGGTGGCGAAGAGTTCACCATCCTGCTGCCCAACACCACTGCCTCCGCGGGCATCATGGCAGCCGAGCGCGTACGCCAGACCGTGGAAGCTCTCGAAATCCCCTTCGAGGACGAGCCAATCCGCTTTACCGTTAGCGCCGGCGTCGCCCAGCTTGACCCCGCCCAGGGTGGTTGGGAAGGTATGATGCGCCGCGCCGATGCCGCCATGTATGAGGCCAAGGAAAATGGCCGCAACTCGGTCCGTCCAATCGCAAAATTCAGTGAAGCGGCAGCCGCCAGAGTCGCATCTCCCCTCATGTAGAGGCATTTTCACGGCTATCGTAATGCAACTATGTATTGTCATTCTGACCCTGAGCTTGCCGAAGGGGAAGAATCCCCGCATTTTGCTCGCTGCGCGATACATTTCACTATCGCTGAAAGCGCGCTAGGCCCCGGCACACACGGAACCGCGGACAGCTGCCTTCCCCCAGCGGGAGGCCAGAGTTGTTTTGTGGCGCTGCCGTCCTCCGTCCGCCTCAGCCGAGCCGCTGTTTCAGCACGCTGCGCGCAATGGCGTCCAGCACTCCGTTCAGGAACTGCACCGACTCCGGCGCTGCGTAACGCCGCGCTATCTCCAGCGACTCGTTGATCACGATGGCGGCCGGCGTCTTCGGGTAGCCCAGCAGCTCGGCAACGGAGGCGCGCAGCAGGTTGCGGTCCACCACCGCCATCCGCTCCAGCCGCCAGTTCTCGGCATGAGACTCGATCAGCGCGTCGATCTCCGCCTGTCGCTCGGTGGCCACGCGATAAATATCTTCGGCAAATCCGCGCGTCTCCGCGTCCACGTCGTCGCGCGAGGGCCAGAACAGCCCGCGCACCTCCTCCGGCGTCTGCTTGCCCAGGTCGCCCTGGAACAGCATCTGCATCGCCAGCTCGCGTGACTTGCGGCGTGTTCCCATCTAATTCTTCCCCGCTAGTTTCTTTTGAATCGAAGCCATCTCAATCGCCGCCATGGCCGCCTCGAATCCCTTGTTTCCCGCCTTCACCCCGGCGCGTTCCAGCGCCTGTTCCAGCGTCTCGCAGGTCAGCACGCCAAACGAGTGCGGCACGCCCGTCTCCTGCTGCGACTGCCCGATGCCGCGCGCAACCTCCGTGTAGATCGCCTCGTAGTGCGCCGTCTCGCCGCGCAGCAGGCAGCCCAGCGTGACGATTGCATCGCAGCTCTTCGACTCCGCCAGCGTCCGCGCCGCCGATGGAATCTCCCACGCGCCCGGTACGCGCACAATCTCGATCTCCGCGCGCGCCGCGCCGCTGCGCAGCAGCCCGTCCAGCGCGCCCTGCAGCAGCCGCTCGGTGATGACCGCGTTCCAGCGCGCAACCACAATCGCAAACCGCATTCCCGCCGCCGACAGATCGCCCTCGACGGCGATGGGCCTGCCGTCCAGCGCCTCCTCCGACTCCCAGAAGCCCAGCAGCAACGATGGATCGAGCGCAACCGTAAACAGCCGCGACTTCCAGTGCGTCGGCGCAACCTCGGAGAGCAGCTCGGCAACCTCTTCGGCGCTGAAGTTGGCCTCCATCCACTGCGCAACAACCGCGCGAACCTGGTCGAGCTGCGTCACCTCGATGAGCACAGGAGGCACAGCCGGAGCGCGCCCCGCCACCAGCTCCAGGTTGCCCAGCGGCGCCAGAAATGCTGCGCCCCGCCCGCTTCCATCCTCCCAGCCCTTGCCCGCCTCGAAGCCGAGCGCGCCGAATAAGCCAGCAAGCCTCTCCTGCGCAGCCTCCGAAGCCACCTGCGTCACCAGCGTAATTCCCTTGACCATCCTTCGATTGTATCGTCTGCGAATTACAGGCCATATATTGCAGGTTGTTCGTTGCCGCGGAAGCGCGTCGTGGGTCAGTTTAAACTCCGGGGCGAACCAAGTTACCTATAACCCCGTTTTTCGGGAACTTCGCCACGCGAGAGAATCTGTAGCTGCGAATTCACTTGTAGCCAAAGGAATTGAGGCGGATACTTGGGGCGGAGTTGATAGGAGCGAAGTATGCGCGGCCGGGTTCTGGCGGGGGTAGTGTGTGCAGTTTTGACGGCGGTATCAGCCGCGGCCCAGACAGAGCCTCCATGCCAACTCGTCAGCATGACAGGCGGGACGTCGTATGCTCTGGTTCCGAAGAGTGGCGCTCCCTTTACGGCGACCCTGATGTCGACGCACGAGCAGAAGCTTGCGGATGGTAATACGATTCGCGCCGCGTCTACCGCTCGGCAGGCGCGTGATTCGGCAGGGCGCACGATGAAGGAGACGACCGTGGGCTGTCTTATCGGTCGCGATGGTCAACTTCGGCCGCAGCTTCGCATCGAGGTTCGCGATCCCATAGCTGGAACTATATCCTCGTGGACCGTGGGTGAACGGGCTGAGAAATTCATTCACGTCACGCATTTCGTTGCACCTCCATACAACGAGGCGCTGGAACAACAGCGAGCATTGCAGAGGGAACAGGCAGCCCAGGAACTCGGTTCGCGCCCCGGTTTCCGGGTCGAGAATCTTGGAACCAGGACGATCATGGGCGTGACGGCGGAAGGAAGCCGAACCGTAAGAACCATCGCCGCTCATAGCGCCGGAAACGATCTGTCTATGGAAACGCTCGACGAAGTGTGGACCGCGAAGGAGCTTAGCCTGGTGGTTTTGAGCATTAGTACCGACCCGAAGATTGGAAATAACAGGACCGAGGTTGTTGAATTGGAGCAGGGAGAGCCAGATCCTTCACTGTTCGTACCGCCCGCCGACTATACGATGAACGCTCCGGCTATAAACTCCGTCAACCCGCCTGCGGCCTGGTGAAAACGCGGCGATGCAGGAGCCGCCTGATGCGCGATTGCTTCATGACGCGACCACGCGGACTGCCCGTAATGTCTGGTTATCGAAAACTTCGGCCATTCACTTCAAACTGACCCGCCACTGCGGAAGCGCGCCCCCTGGAAACCGCATCCAACCTCTTGGTATGCTTAAAGACGTGCGTATGACTGTTCCTCCTCTTTCGTCCTCTGGCCGCATCGTCTCCACGCGGTCTTCTTCTTCCCGAGCAAGACTGCCGCTGGCGCTGGCTTCGGCCCTCTGCCTGGTTGCATCTCCAATGCTCTTTACGGGCTGCAAGAGCGCCTCGGCGGGAACCACCATCCCAACCGCCAGTCCGCAGGCGGTCGACTCAGCGCGGCAGCAACTGGACCTGATCCCGCCGCCCTCCAAGAGCCGCTACATGACCATCCCCAGCCTCGCCGAATGGGAGAACCCCTACCTGACCGTGCAGGAGAACATGGTCACGTTGCATGTCACCCAGGCCGACGGCAACACCAGCGAACTAGGCGAGGGCGGAATGCTGCGTCCCGTCGCCGCGCGCCGCCAGGACCTTACCGTGAGCGTCAGCGACCTGCCCGCCGCCCTCGACGCCGTGCCGCAGGACTCCTGGCCCTATGGCCGCGTGGTTGCCATCGAGGAGGCGCACGACACGCCAACCTCGGCCCGTCCCACTGTTCGCCGCAACGTCGAAGCCGCCATCAAAACCCTCGGCGACATGGGCGTCGTCGTCTACGAGTGGCCCGAAGCCGGCGGCCTGCGCTGAGCAACAAGAGTCCGAGGGTACAGTCATGAGCGAAACAAAAGTAGCGGCGGTGAAAAAGCACAAGTCGCTGGCCAAGGGACTGATCGCCGGCTTGATCGCCGGACTGGCCGCAACCGCCGCCAAGACCCTTGCCGAGCGCATCTTTCCCCCGCAGCCGAAACACCCAACGGAGCCGCAGGATCCAGCCGCCGAGTGCGTCTTCGCGGAAGCCCCGTCGTCCGTCGCAAAGGAGAAGCAGAACGAGGCCCTCCGCTGGGGACTCGGTGCGGTGACCGGCGCTGCATACGGAGCGGTCGCCGAGTTCTACCCCGAGGCCACCGCGAAGCACGGCGTCAGCTTTGGCCTGGCGCTGGATGCGCTGAGCCACGAAGCCGCACTCCCCGCGCTTGGCCTCGCGGTCGAACCCGAGAACGAGACCCAGATCGCGCGCCAGCGCGGCAGCCAGATCACCTCCTTCGTGGTCTACGGCCTCACCGCCGAACTTGTCCGCAGGCTGGTGCGCCGGTGGCTCTAGCCATAGCTCCGAACCACTCCGAGTCCGGGGACCGCACGGCCCACGCGGCGCTGCGCAGCTATCGCCTTGGCGACTGGCAGGCAATGTACGCGCTCGACCTCGTCTGTTTCGAACCGGTCTTCCAGTTCAGCCGCGGGGCCATGCGCGGCTTTGCCGAGGCCACCGGAGCGGTCACCCTGCTGGCCGAAGCAGAGAACCGTGGGGCGCAAGGTGAGCTGGCAGGCTTCTGTCTCACGCAGTTGGACGAGCGCACCGGCTATGTGGTCACGCTGGATGTGGCTCCCTCATCTCGCCGTCGCGGGCTGGCGCGGCGTCTCATGGCGGAGGTCGAGACCAGACTCCAGCAAGCCGGTGCCGTAGAAATGGAGCTGCACGTCTTCACCGGCAACGCAGGAGCAATCCGTTTCTACGAAGCGATCGGCTACACGCAGGCAGCCACAGCAAAAGACTTCTACGCGCAAGACCTGCACGCGTTCCTCTACCGCAAGAAGTTTCCTGCGTAGTTTTTTGGAGTTCTACTCGTAGTACCGCGCGAAGCTGGTGTCCGTCTCGAACAGCGTGCAGTCCTTCACTCGTACCCGTCCGCCGGTCATCTCTTCTAGCTGCTTGGCGGTCTGCTGGTAGAAGTAGCGCGCCAGGTTCTCCGCCGATGGGTTCAGCTCCGTAAACGGCTCAATCTCGTTGATCATCAGGTGGTCCAGACGCTCCACCACCGGGCGCAGCAGCGTTTTCAGCAGCTTGAAGTCCAGCAGCAACCCAGCCTCGTCCAGCTCCTCGCCCGCCAGCGTCACCAGCACGCGGTAGTTGTGGCCGTGCGGGTTCTCGCACTTGCCCTTGTAGTTGCGAAGAAAGTGGCCGGAGGAGAAGCCGGCTTCCACGGTGACCTCGAACATTGTTGGGCTCCCCTCTCTATTGATTGTATCGTCTGCGCGCGGATCGGGAACGCCTGCGGCAGATTCACGATCGCCCGCGGCGTTGTTTTTCTTCCGCGCGCCGCCTGGCCTGCTCGAAGAGCGACGACAGCACGCCGCCCAGCGCGGCCAGCAGCGCCAGCACCAACAGCGCCAGCCCCATGGTGCGCCACAGCGAGGCATCGCCCGGCGAGCCCGGCTGTTGCGCGATGTTCGTGGCAGCCACCGCGCAGGAGATCAGCCCAAACAGCGCAAGCGACACGGCGAGAATGAAGAGGTTCCGGCCCATCCGTCTCTCTGACCGTAGCATACGGCACAAATCCAGCGTTATCGCGCACATTCAGCACGTCCTCAACCTCACATCGCATCCAACAGCGAATTCAGTGGGATATTCTGGAGGGGAGGGCCTTCCCACGCGATGACGGAACCCATGCAGACGGCGAGCCGGAGCTGGTGGCAGGTTCCGCTCGCGGAGCGCATGGCCCCGCTGCGGCATAGCGAGAGCCAGGTTTTTATGGCTTTGTCGCTGGTCATCGGCGCACTGACCGGCCTCGCCGTCGTTGCCTTCATTGTGCTGACGGAACGCATGGGGATGCGGCTTTATCCGGTGGTGGGCGCGCCCTGGCGGCGTCTCATGTTCCCTGTCGTTGGTTCGCTCGGCATTGGTTATCTGCTCTATCGTTTCTTCCCCAATGCGCGCGGCAGCGGCGTGCCCCAGACCAAGGCAGCGCTCTTTGCCCGCGACGGACGCATCACGCTGCGCACCGTGCTGGGCAAGTTCTTTTGCACCTCGGCGACGCTGGCCAGCGGAATACCGCTGGGCCGCGAAGGCCCTTCGGTGCAGGTGGGCGCGGGCATCGGCTCCGTGCTGGGACGCGCACTGGGCCTCAGCACCGAGCAGGTGAAGAACCTGATCCCGGTGGGCGCGGCAGCGGCAATTGCTGCCGCTTTCAATACTCCGCTGGCCGCGGTCGTCTTTGCCCTGGAAGAGATCATGGGCGACCTCAATGCGCCCATGATGGGCGGCGTGGTGCTGGCCTCCGCAACCGCGTGGATGGTCCTGCGCGTATCTCTCGGCGATCACCCTCTTTTCAACGTCCCGAAATATCATCTGGTCAGCACGTCCGAGTTTGCCGTCTATGCGGTGCTCGGCGTGGCCGGTGGAGTGGTCTCGGCGGCATTCGCCCGGCTACTGCTTGGGCTGCGTGCGTGGTTTCTGCGCCTGCCGCGCAAGACGGTCTGGTTCCAGCCTGTAGCAGGCGGATTGCTGGTGGGTGCGATGGGCTGGTTTGTGCCCCAGGTGCTGGGCGTGGGTTACGGATTTGTCGGCGACGCGCTGAACGGACGGATGGCATTCCACTTGATGCTTCTGCTCCTGCTGCTCAAGCTCTTCGCCGTCGCCACCAGCTATGCCTCGGGCAACGCGGGCGGCATCTTTGGCCCATCGCTCTTCCTCGGTGCAATGGTGGGAGGCGTGGTCGGCGCCGCGGCGCATCATCTTTTCCCGCTGGCGACGGCCGCGCCAGGAGCCTACGCGCTGGTGGGCATGGGAGCGGTCTTTGCCGGCGTGGTGCGCACGCCCATGACCTCGGTCCTCATCATCTTCGAGATGACCCAGGACTACGCCGTCATCGTCCCCCTGATGATCGCCAACCTGGTGAGCCTCTTCGTCGCCTCCCTCCTTCAGCATGAGCCGATCTACGAGGCGCTGGCCGTGCAGGACGGAATCCATCTGCCCAGCGCCAAGACGCGGCAAAGACTCGATCAGCGCATGGTTGCGGAGATCATGAAAGGTCCTGGGCTCCTGCTGGAATCCGAAATCACGGTGCGCGAGGCCCTGGGACGAATCCGTGCCAGCGGCCTTCGAACCGCCCTGGTCACGGATGTGCGCGGCGTCATCGGCGTCGTCACTCAGTCGCAGTTGGAGGTCGAAGTGGACGAGGACTCCGGCAGGTTACTCGACGACTTGATGGTCGCACCACTCTTTCCCCACATGCACGCCGATCAGGGGCTGGACCTGGCGCTGGAGCGCATGGGAAGCAACCAGATCGATCTGCTGCCGGTGGTCAGCCGCGCCAATGTTCACACGCTGGTTGGCATCGTAACGCTGCAGGACGTTCTCGACGCATACGGCGTCTCCCACTCCTGATCGCGCTTGGATCTGGATCAACCTGGCCAATACCTGTGAGTAAGGGACAGACAAAAAAAGGAATCTTTTTATGCACCCACTGAATCAAGTTATCGTGGCGCTACGTTCAGTTGGATGCAGTAAAGTTGTGGAAACAACCACATCCCGGCCCCTCATTCTCGAGCGGAAACAGTGGGGATGTCTATTGCACAAATAGTTAAGTCAGTAACCAGTAGCAGTAGTTACTTTCCCAAAAATTACGGACATCTCATGCATTTTCCTGTATTTCTTATCAGTTCAATCCTATAATGTTGAAAATAAGACAAGTGACGGATTTCCCACATCACAGTCCTGAGAAGAGTGGCCTGTGCAGATGCAATCTGATTGACGATCGGTCTCCCTGCTCCCCGGAGTTTTCCCCCAATGAACACCCCAAGTCTGTGTGATCTTCGATCTGTCTTCCATCGGCCCTTCGTCCTGCTCCTCGCAGCATTCATCGGTTTGGCCCCATTGAGCGCGCGCGGCCAGTTCGCATCCATCCTGGATACAACCTCGCGCTTCGCCGGAACCGGAGCCGTTCCAAGCGTCTTCAACGGCGATACGGGGGTTGCCACGGCCACCACCCTGAACGTGCCGTTCTATGTCGTCATCGACTCGCTTGGCAACCTGTATGTATCCGACAAGCAGAACAACTGCGTGCGCAAGGTGGCTACCAATGGCCAGATAACCACGGTGGCCGGACTGCGCGTGAGCGGAGGCGCGGATACCTGCAATCCTGCGACCGGCACGGCATCGGACCCGAGCCAGGGACTGCTGGCGCCCACCGGTCTTGCCATCGACAGCAACAACACGCTCTACATCGCGGACAGCCAGCACAACTGCGTGCGCAGCCTGGCCAGCGGCACAGTCGACAGCTTCGCCAGCCCAGCCCTCACCACGGTGGCCGGAACCTGCACGATCGTCAACACCAACTCGGACACGCCTGCGCCGGACGGACTGGCGGTGGACAGCAACTCCAACCTCTACATCTCCATTGCCGACTCGCTGACGGGCAACCCGGCATACCAGGTGGTGCGCCATCTGGCCTCCGACTCGGCGACCACCATCTGCTACGTTGCGGGCGATCCGTCGATCTATGCCGCCACCACGATGTGCTCTGGAATCGCGAACACGGTTGAGCTCTCCCGGCCTGCGGGCCTTGCCTTCGACAAGAACGGGAACCTCTTCATCGCCGATTCGAACAACGACTGCGTGCGCGAGATCGTCGGAATGACAACCCAGACAACCCCGGTTGGGCAGTGCAACAACGACAACTCCGGAAGTTTGACCACGGCCCTCAACAATCCCTACGGGCTGGCATTCTCGGCCGACGGCTCGCTGTTTATCTCGGAGTCGGAGTCGGGTTACAACCATGTGGTCAGCTTCAACTCCGGCACCAACTCGCTCGCCCTCATCGCAGGTCTCTCCAGCGGTGCCTCCGGCCCGTACAACCTCTCGCAGGAGGGACAGGCTGCCTCGCTGGTTCCCCTCAACCAGCCCCTCGGTGTCACCACGGACGCCGGTGGAAACATCTACCTGGCCGACTCGCAGAACAACATCGTGCGCAAGCTGGGTACCAACCTCAGCTTCCCCAACACCAATGTGGGTTCGACCAGCGCCAGCCAGACCATCGTCTTCAGCATCAACCAGACGGTCAATCTCACCCTCACGGTCGGAACCGACTTCAACCTCGTCAGCACCACATGCAACGGGGCACAGTCGGCCTCCACCACCTGCCAGGTGGTGATTGCCTTCAGCCCATCCCGCCCCGGCTATCGCTACTCCGCGCTGCAACTCAAGGACTCCATCTCCGGCAAACTCATCAGCGTGGAACTACGGGGCCTCGGCATCGGCCCGCTCAGCCTGCTGGCTCCGGGCGTGGCCTCCACGCGTGCTTCCAGCCTGCGCACCGCCATCGCCGTCTCCACCGACTCCGCCGGCGACGCCTACGTCCTCGAGCAGGGAAACGGCTCTTCCACCGCCGATGTCCTCTTCTATCCGGCCGGCGGCGGTGCCGCTCAGGTCGTCGTGGCCCAGGGCGCGGGTATGGTTACGCCCACCGCCATGGCCGTCGATGGAGCAGGTAACATCTTCATCGCCGATTCCGGAATTGGCGGTCTCGGAGGCGGAAACATCATCCGCTTCGGCGCCGATGGCTCCGTCAACACCTCCTATGCCACCGGCCTGCCCGGCGTCAATTCCATGGCCTTCGACGGATTCGACGACCTCTTCCTCGCCATTGGCGGCTCGTTCCACAACATCACCGAAATCTACGCCGGGGGGCAGCGCCGCGTCGTCGCCGGCAACGGCACCGTCCCCGACGCGAACAACGTCGTCGCCACCTCTGCGCTCTTCTCCGATCCCAGCGGCATCGCGCTTTGGCCCAATGGCATCGCCGTCGCCGATGCCGCAACCCATTACGTCTACTCGATCGACAACTCCGGCATCATCCATATCGTCGCCGGCAACGGCACCACGACAACCACCAACGCCACCATAGCCACGGGTACCGGCCTCCTGACGCCGTACGGACTTGCCATCGACGCGGCCGGCGACATCTATATCGCCGACGGGTCCGCCAACCGCGTCTACGCGGTCTACTCCGTCATCAGCAACGGCTCCAACATCTATCCCGTCATCGGCACCGGCACTGCCGGCTACACCGGAGACGGAGGCCCCAGCACCGCGGCCACCATCAATGCGCCCCTGGCCATCGCCCTCGATGGCTCCAGCGACCTCTTCGTCATCGACAGCGGCAACAGCGCCTTGCGCGAGGTCACCTACCCCGTCACCAGCTATATCAGCTTCGGCAGCGTGCTCGTCGGCGCCACGTCATCCCCGGTCCTGCAGTACCTGGCCAACGCCGGCAACGCCAATCTTGCGTTCTCCCTCTATCCCTTCACCACCACCGATTCCCACTACGCCGTCTCGCCCGGTTCCACCACATGCACCGCAACGACGGTCTCCGGCGGCGTCTGCGACATCGCATACACCTTCTCGCCCACGGTGGCCGGTGCCGCCCCGCCTGGCCAGTCCAACCTCATCTCCAACTCATACAACTCACAGCAGACCGTTATCTTCAGCACCAGCGGCTCCTCCGGCTACTCCTCCGGGCCGCTACCCTTCACCCTGATCCCGGAGACCGAGGTCTTCGGCTACTCCTTCCCGGAGTCGTTCACCTTCACCGGCAGCTCTCCCGCCAGCGGCACGATGATCTTTTACATCGGCAGCCAGGTTCTCTGCACGGCCACGATATCCAACGCATCGGCGGGAACGATCACTTGCAACGCCCCGCCGAGCGGCCTCGCCGTTGGCAGCTACACCGTCAGCTTCACCTTCACCTCCACCAACTCGTACTACAGCTCGGTCACAGGAACCATCCCCCTCGCGATTACGCGTGCTCCCCTGACGGTCACGCCGAATAACTTCTCGCGCCAGTACGGCCAGACCAACCCAGCCTTCACCGGAATTATCACCGGCGCGGTCAACGGCGATGTCTTCACCGCTTCCTACTCGACGACGGCCACGCAGCTCTCTCCCGTAGGCACCTACCCCATCACCGCAACCCTGACGCCGGTTGGCTCGGCGAACCTCAACAACTACTCGGTAACGTACAACACCGGCACGCTGACCATCGCTCCCGCCGGGTCGGGTGGCAGCGGCGGGCTGGTGGTCACGCCCGCTAACGCCACTCGGCAGTACGGCACGCCCAACCCGCCCTTTAACGGGACCATCACCGGAGCGGTCAATGGCGACAACTTCACCGCTACCTATTCCACCACGGCCACGCAGTTCTCGCCCGTAGGCACCTATCCCATCACCGCAACCCTGACGCCGGTTGGCTCGGCCAGCTTCAGCAACTACTCGGTGACGTACAACGTGGGCACGCTGACCATCACCCCATCGGCCACGGCGCTGGTGGTCACGGTCAATAACGCCACCCGGCCTTACGGCACGCCCAACCCAACCTTTACCGGGTCCATCTCTGGCGCGCTCAACGGAGATACCTTCACCGTCACCTACTCCACCACGGCGACCATACTCTCTCCTGTCGGCGCATATCCGATCACCGCAACCCTCTCCGGCGCGGCCGCGGCCAACTACAGCAACGTGACCGTGAATCCCGGAACGTTGACTGTCACTCAGGCGACCACGCCTCTGGTGGTCACGGTCAATAACGCCAGCCGCCCCTACGGCACGCCCAACCCAACCTTCACCGGGTCCATCACCGGAGCGCTCAACGGCGACACATTCACCGTCACCTACGCGACCGCGGCGACCATCCTGTCTCCCATTGGCACTTACCCAATCACCGCCATCGTCTCCGGCGCCTCCGCCGCCAACTACAATGTGACCGTCGTTCCCGGTACGCTCACCATCACGCCCGCCACAACCCCGCTGGTCATCGCCGTCAATAACACCTCGCGACCCTACGCCGCAACCAACCCAACCTTCACCAGCACCATCACCGGCGCGCTCAACGGCGACACATTCACCGTCACCTACGCGACCACGGCGACGATACTTTCTCCTGTCGGCGCATATCCAATCGCCGCAACCCTCTCCGGCGCGGCCGCGGCCAACTACAACAACGTGACCGTCATCCCCGGCACGCTCACCATCACGCCCGCCGCAACCCCGCTGGTCATCACGGCAAATAACGCCACCCGGCCCTACGGCACACCCAACCCAACCTTCACCGGGTCCATCACCGGAGCGCTCAACGGAGACACCTTCACCGTCACCTACTCCACGCCGGCCACCATCGCCTCACCCGTCGGCAACTACGCCATCACCGCCGCCGTCACCGGCGCAAACATCGCCAACTACGCCACCGTGACCGTCGTTCCCGGCACGCTCATCATCACGCCCGCCACAACCCCGCTGGTCATCACGGTCAATAACGCCACGCGTCCCTACGGCACGCCCAACCCAACCTTCACCAGCACCATCACCGGAGCGCTCAACGGAGACACCTTCACCGTCACCTACTCCACGCTGGCCACCATCGCCTCACCCGTCGGCAACTACGCCATCACCGCCATCGTCTCCGGAGCCTCCGCCGCCAACTACAACAACGTGACCGTGAATCCGGGAACGTTGACTGTCACTCAGGCGACCACGCCTTTGGTGGTCTCGGTCAATAACGCCAGCCGCCCCTACGGTGCCCCCAATCCAACCTTCACCAGCACCATCACTGGCGCTGCTCCCGGTGACACCTTCACCGTCACCTACGCGACCGCTGCGACCGTCCTATCTCCCATTGGCACTTATCCCATCACCGCCGCCGTCACCGGCGCAAACATCGCCAACTACGCCACCGTTACCGTCATCCCCGGCACCCTCACCATCACGCCCTCCACAACCCCGCTGGTCATCACGGTCAATAACGCCACCCGGCCCTACGGCACGCCCAACCCCACCTTTACCGGGTCCATCGCCGGAGCGCTCAACGGCGACACATTCACCGTCACCTACTCCACGCTGGCCACCATCGCCTCTCCTGTCGGCGCATATCCGATCACCGCAACCCTATCCGGCGCGGCCGCCGCCAACTACAACAATGTGACCGTCGTTCCCGGCACGCTCACCATCACGCCCGCCACAACCCCGCTGGTCATCACGGTCAATAACGCCACGCGTCCCTACGGCGCGCCCAACCCAACCTTCACCGGCACCATCGCTGGAGCGCTCAACGGAGACACCTTCACCGTCACCTACTCGACCACGGCGACCGTCCTGTCTCCCATTGGCACTTACCCACTCACCGCCATCGTCTCCGGCGCCTCCGCCGCCAACTACAACAATGTGACCGTCGTTCCCGGCACGCTCACCATCACGCCCGCGACAACCCCGCTGGTGGTAACGGTGAATAACGTCGCGCGCGCTTACGGCGCACCCAACCCAACCTTCACCAGCGCCATCGCCGGCGCTGCTCCCGGCGACACCTTCACCGTCACCTACGCGACCACGGCGACCGCCCTCTCCGACGTAGGCAGCTACCCCATCACCGCCGCCGTCTCCGGCGCAAACATCGCCAACTACGCCACAGTCACGGTTGTCCCCGGCGCGCTCGCCATCACGCCGCTCGCCACCGTCACCACGGTGACAACCTCCGCGACTCCCATCACTCAGGGTGCCAGCGTCACCTTCATCGCCACCGTCGCCGCCGGGGCCAGCGTTCCCGTTACTGCCGCCACCGTCAACTTCTATAACGGCACAACGCTGCTCTGCGCAGCCACGCTCAACTCATCCGGCGTTGCCACCTGCACCACCTCCACGCTGCCGGTGGGCACTCTCACCATTACCGCCGCCTACCAGGCAACCCTCGACTTCGCCTCCAGCTCGGGCACAGTCGCCCAGGCCGTCAACCCCGGTAGCTTCACCCTCTCCGCCGCTCCGCCGAACCAGTTCATCAGCGGCCCGGGGACCACGGTCTACGCAGTCACAGTCTCCTCTGTCCAGGGCTTTGCCGGTCCGGTCACCCTCGCCTGCGCGGGACTTCCGGCTGACGCCAGCTGCACCTTCGCCACCCCAACCGTCACCCTCACCGGAACGGGCGACGGGGCCAGCGTCTCCACAACCATGACCGTCACCACCACCATGGCCGACGCGCGGCTCGCTCTTCCTGCGCTTCCCGCTCCCGCCGGCAGAACGCCCAGCGGCCTCTCGCCGATCGCCTTCGCCGCCGTCTTCCCCTTCGGACTGGTTGCCTTCTTCGGCCTCTCACGCCGCAAGCGGGTCCACCCGCGTGCCACCCGCTCGCCGAACTTCCGTCTGCTCTTGGCGCTTCTCTGCACCGCCGCAATCGTCAGCCTCGCGGGCTGCGCGTGCTTGTCCAGTATCAATCAGGTCTACACCATCCCCATTACCGGAACCACCTCGGTCAGCGGAGTGAGTTCGCAATCGACCTCGGTCTCGCTCACCGTGGCTCAGGAGTAACCAGGAGTAACCCGAACCGGTGGAGGTACCCCGTCCGGTGGAGTAACCGGATCGGTTCCCATTCCACCCATGGCGGCAGGAGTCTGTAACACTGATGTGGAGGAAACCATGATGCACCGGCGCTCATCCAAGCTCGTCCGCGCGCTTCTGCTGGCCGCAACCGCCGCCCTCGTCCCGCTCGCGGCTTTGGCCCAGGCAGCCCCCGCGGGAACGCAGGAACCCATCCCATCGCGCCTCGATCTCTTCGGCGGATACACCTACTTCCATCCATTCAACAGCACCCTCAACGGCTACACCTACGAGCCCATAGCCAAGGGTGGAATCGGCAGCGTGGCCGGATACTTCGGCAACCACTTTGGAGTCGTCGTCCAGGGCGCAGCCTCGCCCTACGGCCCCGACGACTGCTCCTACGTCGCCCAGGCCGGCCCCATCTACCGCTGGCAGTACGGCCGAGTCGTTCCCTTCGCCCACCTGCTCTTCGGCGGCGCTCGTTCCGGCGGCCCGCTGGTTCAGCCCTGCACCTGGGGATACGGCGCCACCGCCGGCGCCGGCTTCGATTACGTCCTGCCCTACGGCCCGTTGCACAACCGCCTCGCCCTGCGCCCCATCCAGGCAGACATCGAGTACTCCGACATCAACTTCGGCCTCAACACCGCGCCAACCTTCTTCAACGGAGGAGTCGCCAAGATCACCGCATACCGCCTCAGCGCCGGCGGAGTCATCCGCTTCGGCGGGTCCACCGAGGAGCTTCCCGCCGCCTATGGCTGCGTGGTCCAGCCCGTCACCGTCTTTCCCGGAGACCCCATCAGCGTCACCGGTAGCGTCATCAACCTCGAAACCGGCCGAAGGCTGAAGCCCGTCTACACCTGGGAGACAAACGGAGGCCAGATCGAGGCCACCGACGATGTCGCCACCATCTCCACCGCCGGCCTCGCACCCGGTGACTACGTCGTCACCGGCCGAGTCAGCGACGGCGCCAGGCCCACCCAGCACGCCCAGTGCGCCGCCAGCTTCCGCATCCAGGCCTACGATCCCCCCACCATCTCCTGCTCGGCCAACCCCAGCAGCATCCTGCCCGGCGGCGCCTCCACCATCACCTCCGACGGCCGCAGCCCGCAGAACCGCGCGCTCAACTTCTCCTTCTCCACCACCGCCGGACAGGTCACCGGCAACAAGGCCATCGGCGCGCTCTCGGCCGCCGACGTCAGCCCCGGCATCATCGACGTCACATGCAACGTGGTCGATGACCTCGGCAAATCCGCCTCCGCCACCACCACCGTCACCGTGGTCGCCCCGCCGCCGCCGCCCGCGCCCGCCGCCCGCACTCTCTGCAGCATCTCCTTCGACCGCGACCGCAAGCGCCCCGTCCGCGTGGACAACGAGGCCAAGGGTTGCCTCGACGACATCGCACTCGAGATGAACCGGGAGTCCGACGCCACACTCATCATCGTCGGCAAGCACGATCCCCAGGAGGCCTCCGAGACCTCCGCCGAGCGCGCCCTCAACGTCCGTCAGTACCTCGCCGCCGAGAAGGGAATCGACGCCAACCGCATCGAACTCCGCACCGGCGAATCCACCGGACGCTCCGCCGACAACATCCTGGTTCCCCCCGGTGCCACCTGGGACAACGGAGGAACCACCCGCTTCGATCCAACCCGCGTCGTCCGCCACGGAGAGCCATACCCCACCGCCCCCCGCTAGACCAACCTGCTCGGCGTGTGGCCCAGGACTGAAATCAATCACAAATTGGGTGCCCCAGGTGCCTCGCTTTTGGGCACCTGGGAGAGCCGCGAAGGGTAAGTCTACTTCCAACCCCGCCGGCTGTCTGTTCTTGCTGTCATCCTGAACGCGTCTTTCGAGCGCGAAGTATCCCGATGAACTCCATCCCACCCTACCCTCCACCCCTTTCTCCCACAAATGCGATGCACTTGCTTTTGCCCTTTTCCGGAGGGAGCAGGCGCCTTCAGGGCGGGTGGCCCACCCTAAGTTTTTGAAATCTTGATCCTCCCACAAAAAGTGGGTGCCCCATCCTTCGCTTTTTTCTAGCGAAGGGTGGGTCTACCTCCCACTCCTCCCGCTCCCAAAGATTTTTTCCCCGAATTTCCCCGTAAAATCGCGTGTCAAGACCCTCTACCCTCCAAAATCGACTCAACCAACAGAAAACAAAAGTGAAAAAACTTTCCCCCAAGTGGCATGGTAGTTATGCTCCATCCTGTAAAATTAAAGTAGTAGAGAAAACAAGGAAAACCCCGGCAGCGTGCCGGGGTTTTTCATGCCCGAAACCGAAGCACGGAGGAAACCATTTATTTTCTTATTGATAGCTATAAGTAGTCTGAAATCTAATCTTTGCATGCGCAAAGTCACATCTCTTTGGTTCCAGGGACTTTAGGAAGCACGAAAAAGTGGGGGGGGAGGTGGGGGTACTAACTGATTAACAATTCATGCGATTGGCGATTGCCCCGAGCGGCCGCTCTTCGCGCGCGCCCTCCGCTCTTGGTAAGCTTGCCTCTGAGTCAATCCATGCCCATCCAATCCATCAATCCCGCAACCGGCGCTCTGCTGCGCAGCTTCACACCCCTGACCAACGAGGCGCTGCTCCAGAAGATCGCTCTCGCCGAGTCCGCGTTCGCCCGCACCACGGAAGTCCCGCTCGCCCATCGCGCGCTCTGCATGAACAAGCTCGCGCACCTTCTGGACCGCGAAACCGCCGACCTCGCCGCGCTCATCACCTCCGAGATGGGCAAGCCCATCGCGCAGTCCCGCGCCGAGATTGCCAAGTGCGCCGCAGCCTGCCGCTTCTACGCCGTAAACGCCGCCCGTATCCTCGCGCCGGAGCCCATCGACGCCCCGCCTCTCGACGCCATCGTCCGCTGGGACCCGCTCGGAGTCATCCTCGCCGTCATGCCCTGGAACTTCCCCTTCTGGCAGGTCTTCCGCTTCCTCGCGCCTGCTCTCATGGCCGGCAATGTCGGCCTGCTCAAGCACGCCTCCAACGTCCCACAGTGCGCGCTCGCCATCGAAGCCCTCGTCCGCCGCGCCGGCTTTCCCCGCGGCAGCTTCCAGACGCTCCTCATCGAAGCCAGCCAGGTGGAGATGGTGCTCGCCGACCAGCGCGTCGCCGCCGTCACCGTTACCGGAAGCGAGTCCGCCGGCCGCGCCATCGCCGCCCAGGCCGGGTGGCTCATCAAAAAATCCGTCCTCGAACTCGGCGGCAGCGATCCCTTCATCGTCATGCCCTCGGCCTCGCTCGACACCGCCATCGCCGCCGCCGTCGCCGCCCGCTGCATCAACAGCGGACAGTCCTGCATCGCCGCCAAGCGCTTCCTCATCGCCGACTCCATCTACGACGAATTTGAATCTCGCTTCGTCGCCGCCATGGACGCCATCAAAGTCGGCGACCCCACACGCGAAGACACCCAGATCGGCCCGCTCGCCACCACCGCGCAGCTCGACGAAATCGAAGCGCAGGTCGCAGCCGCAATCCACGCCGGCGCGCGCCTGCTGGCCGGCGGCGAGCGCATGATCGGCACGGGGAACTACTACGCGCCTACCGTCCTCGCTGGCCTTCCCCGCACCGCGCCGGTCTACCGCGAAGAGGTCTTCGGCCCCGTCGCAATGCTCTTCCGCTTCACCGATATCGACGAGGCCATCGCAATCGCCAACGACACCCCATTCGGCCTCGCCGCCTCCGTCTGGACCGCCAACCGCGACGAGCAGCGCCGCTTCAGTGCCGCGCTGCAATGCGGTGCCGTCTTCTTCAACGCCCAGGTAGCCAGCGATCCGCGCCTGCCCTTCGGAGGCGTCAAGCGTTCGGGCTATGGCCGCGAACTCTCCGCCGCCGGAATGCGCGAGTTCCTCAACGCCAAGACCGTCGTCACCGCCGAACCGGGACCCACCCCATGAACCTATTTCAGTTCAATCCCCGCGAAGAAGTATCCGATCTCGAACGCCGCTGTCTCCTCCGCGTCCGAGCCGTGGATCGCGTTCTCGCCGATCGACTCCGCATACTTCTTGCGGATCGTTCCCTCCTCGGCCTGCGCGGGATTGGTCGCGCCCATCAGCTTGCGCAGATCGGCGATCGCGTTCTCCTTCTCCAGCACCATGGGAAAGATCGGCCCCGAACTCATGAACTCCGTCAGACCCGCGAAGAATGGTTTGCCCGCATGGACCGCATAAAAACCCTCCGCCTGCGCCTTCGAGATCGACGCCCGCTTGATGGCCACAATCTTGAATCCCGCCTCTTCGATCTGCGCCAGTATCGCCGCCGTATACCCCTTGCGAACCGCGTCCGGCTTGATGATGCTGAATGTTCTCTCTGACAAAATCCTTCTCCTTAGCGCGAAAGTTGCGCTGTCTCCAGTGTAAAGCCTGCTAGCTTTTTGCTGTTGGCCTTTAGCTCCTAGAGCATTTTCATCATTACTGTAATGCGTAAAAGGATTGTCATTCTGACCCTGAGCTTGCCGAAGGGGAAGAATCCCCGCATTTCGCTCGCAGAGCGACACTCCACACCATTGGCGAAAATGCTTTAACAGCTAAAAGCTCTCGTCCTCCGTCTACCATAGAGCCATGCGAAACACAGCATGGATCTGGTTCGTAGGATGTGCGGCCTGGATAATGGACGGCGTGGTGCAGCTTCGCGTCCACGCAATCCTCCACGCACGACTCGCCTTCACGGTAGCCCTGCTCTTCCTCGCCGCCGGTCTCTTCTATCGCAACCAGAAGAGCTGAGGATCAATGGCCGCAGTCCAGGTCTTGCGCGGTGTAACAATGCTATGTGAACCAACGCATATACTAAGGTATATACTCCCCTGTAGGAGGGAACCGCTCATGTCCAAGACGCACATCGCCAAACTCTTCAAGAACGGCGCAAGTCAGGCCGTCCGGCTCCCGGTTGAGTTCCGCTTCGAAGGCGACCAGGTCTATATCTCGCGCGACGAAAAAACCAAAAATGTGATTCTATCCACGCGTCCTGGATCGCAGGTCTGGGAGGAGTTCTTCGAGTTTGTGCGGGGCATCGACATTCCCGAGGACTGGATGAAAGACCGCCCCATGAACCGCATCTCGAAAGACCGCAAGCCGCTATTTCGTGAGCAAGACTGATGCGATACATGCTTGATACGGACATCGCCAGCTACATCGTCAAAGGAGGATACGGGGCCGTGGAGCAGCATCTCGTGAGGACCTCGCCCTCCGATCTCTGTATCTCTGCGATGACGCGCGCCGAACTGTTATACGGCCTCAAGGGTCTGCCGCCACGACACCATCTGCATCAGGCCGTACAACGTTTTCTCAGTGTAACGATGATGCTGCCCTGGGATGCCGAGGCCGCTAACTTTTACGCGGAGATTAAATTCCATCTCAAGACAGCCGGTACGCCCATCGGCGACATGGACATGCTGATCGCCGCCCACGCCATCGCCGCGGACGCCGTGCTGGTCACCAACAACACACGCCACTTCAAGCGAATCAAACTGCCCCTGATGATGGCGAACTGGATGCAGTAGCAGAAGCAATAAAAAAGCGTGGCGCGCCCATCGGCGCGCCACGCTATAGCTCACAACTTACAACTTACAACCGCTTCTACCCCTTGCCCAGCAGCCGCGCCATCGTCGCGCCCATCTCTGCCGGCGACTTGACAACGTGAATCCCAGCCGCTTCCATCGCCGCCATCTTGCTTGCGGCCGTGCCCTCGCCGCCGCTGATGATCGCGCCCGCATGTCCCATGCGCCGTCCCGGAGGCGCTGTCTGGCCCGCGATGAACCCGACCACTGGCTTCTTCACAAACTCCTTGATGAACTGCGCCGCCTTCTCCTCCGCCGTCCCGCCGATCTCGCCGATCATAATGATCGCCTCGGTCTCCGGATCGTCGTTCAGCAGCCGCAGCGCGTCGATGTGCGTCGTCCCGATGATCGGGTCGCCGCCAATCCCGATGGCCGTAGACTGCCCGATGCCGCGCGTCGTCAGTTGGTACACCGCCTCATAGGTCAGCGTGCCCGAGCGCGACACAATCCCCACCGAGCCTTCCTTATGGATGCGCGCCGGCATGATGCCCACCTTCGCCTTGCCCGGAGAGATCACCCCCGGACAGTTCGGCCCCACCAGCCGCGATCCCTTGCCGTTTAATCCAGACCGCTTCACAACCTCCCACACCTTCACCATGTCCAGCGTCGGAATCCCCTCTGTGATGCAGACGATCAGCGGCAGCCCTGCGTCCTCGGCCTCCAGAATCCCGTCCGCGGCAAACGGCGGCGGCACAAAGATCATGGTCGCATTCGCGCCCGTCGCCTTCACCGCCTCCTCCACCGTGTTGAAGACCGGCCAGCCCTCGTGCACGGTCCCGCCCTTGCCCGGCGTCACTCCGCCAACCACCTTGGTCCCATACTCCTCGCAGGCCTTGGCGTGGAATGTCCCCTCATGCCCGGTAATCCCCTGCACAATCAACCGCGTATTTTTATCAACCAGCACTGCCATAGCTTTTAGCTCCTAATACTTGGTTCTTCATTGGTGCAGCAGTTTTGCTAATGCATTAGCTGCTGGGAAATTTATTTTGTCTTGCGGGACGGTATTCAGATAGCCAGGAACATGTGTGTCTCTATAGAAACCCACACTGCTCACGTTGAACAATTTCGGGTTTACCGCCAAGCAGGCCCCAATCAGGGATTCTTCCAGCCGGTGGATTGCAGAATGATGCGCTGCCTTATTAGTTTCCGCTATTCGGAGATCATCGCCATTCTCTTTTGCAAGGGCTATCAACAATAAGCTGACTTGTGCCTTATGATCGAACAATTCCTTCAATTTTGGATTGTGCGGTCTATTGAAATGGTTGGGGATTCGAGTGCCGAAGCTGTCTTTTTCTGCTTTTCCGACGTAAACAGGAAGACCGCCGTTGATAAATATGTAGACGCCCGAAGCTTCGTTGAGATGTCCCTTTTTCTTGTTGAATTGTTTCGCAAGCAAATCTGCCTTAAGTTCCTCATTGGGAACACTAAACGGTCCGTAGGTCTGGAATTTCATCGCATCTCCCTCCAAAATGGGTCAACTCTTCGCTGCTTTGACTGCCAAATCCGCAGCCTCTTTCATCGTTGCTCCCACTTGGAACTTAATGCCCGACTCGGCAAGAATCTTCCTGCCCTCTTCGACATTCGTGCCTTCCAGCCGCAGTATGATCGGCAGCTTCACATTCAGCTTCTTCGTGGCCGCAACCACCGCCGACGCCAGAATGTCCACCCGCAGAATCCCGCCAAATATATTGATGAAGATCGCCTTCACATTGGGATCGCTCAGCAGTATCTCAAACGCATTCTCGATCTGCTCCTGGCTGGCGCTTCCGCCCACATCCAGAAAGTTCGCCGGACTTCCGCCCGCGTAGCTGATGATGTCCATCGTCGCCATCGCCAACCCCGCCCCGTTCACCATGCATGCAATGTTGCCGTCCAGCTTGATGTAGTTCAGGTTGAACTTCGATGCCTGCACCTCCAGCGGGTCTTCCTCCGCCAGATCCCTCAGCTCCTGCAGGTCCTTGTGCCGGAACATCGCGTTGTCGTCGAAGTTGATCTTGCAGTCCAGCGCCATCAGGCTTCCGTCCTTGGTCGTGATGAACGGGTTGATCTCCATCAGCGACGCGTCGCTTTCGACGTACGCCTTGTAGAGGCCCATCATGAACGACACCGCCTGGTTGATCTGCTTTTTTTCCAGCCCCAGCTTGAAGGCCAGCCGCCGCGCCTGGTACGGCTGCAGGCCGAGCGCCGGCTCGATGGTCTCCTTGTAGATCAGCTCCGGAGTCTCCTTCGCCACCTTCTCGATCTCCATGCCGCCCGCCTGCGACGCCATAAACACGATCTTGGCCGTCGCGCGATCCAGCACCAACCCGAGGTAAAGCTCACGATCGATCGCCGATCCCGCCTCGATCAGCAGCCGCTGGACTTTTTGCCCCGTTGGCCCGGTCTGGTGGGTGATGAGCTGCATCCCCAGGATCGCCTTGGCGGCCGCATTTGCGTCCTCGATCGTCTTGGTCACCTTCACGCCGCCGCCCTTGCCGCGGCCTCCGGCGTGGATCTGGGCCTTCACCACCACAGCCAGATTGCCCTTGCTGAACAGCGCCTTCGCCGCCATGTCCGCATCTTCCACCGTGGTGGCCATCTCGCCGTCGGGCACGGGCACGCCGTACCTCCGCAGAATCTCTTTTGCCTGGTACTCGTGGATCTTCATGTTTTGTTTGTCTCGGTTCTATATAAAAAATTGCTCGCAGTCCGATACTAGTGGATAGCCGCGAGCCGGAGCAATCGCCGCATCCTCTATTTGTGCGTTTATCGTCCAGACTGGTCGATATTCGTCCCTCCGCGGCGGCCTGCGCCAGCTATTGGCAAGGATTGCCAACTACGCTACCATACATCAGGATCGTAGCCCCAGAGAGGTTCTCCATGCCCACCCGCAACGTCAGTCTCACCGTCGAACTGGACAGGTTTGTCGCAAGCAAAATAGAGGCCGGGCGCTATGAAAACGCTAGCGAAGTCGTCCGCGCTGCGCTCCGAACGCTCGACCGCGAAGAGCGCGAGTTTGAAGTCAAGCTCGCAGCCCTGCGCACCGCCATCGACCAGGGCGACGCAAGCGGCATCGCCAAAGGCAACTCCTTCGCCCGCATCAGAAAATCGCTGAAACTCCCCGCGCAGGCATGGTAGCCGATGGCGGCCTTCAAACTCTCCCGTCGCGCCGAGGCAGACCTACTGCACATCGGCGCTTATACCCTGGATCGCTGGGGCGAAGAACAGGCAGTTCGCTATCTCGCGGAGATCGAAGCCGGTTGTCAGCGACTCGCGGATCAACCCCTGCTGGGCCGCGCCTGCAATCACATCCGGCCCGGTCTGCGCTGCATGGAACAGGGCAGGCACATTGTCTTCTACAGACCTGCCGCCGAGTTCGTCTTCATCTCCCGCATCCTCCACCAGAGCATGTTGCCGGCACGTCATTCCATGGACGAGAAGTCTTAATTCCCGACGAGAATTTTTCGTCAATATTGAATTCCTGCCCGCGCCTGATACCCTTTCCCTCATGGCTCTGCATGAATACATGAAGCGCGTCGTCGAGCAGCGCGAGGTCCTCTCGCGCAGCCAGGCGCGTGCCCTGCTCGACCTCGTCCTCGCCGGAAGTACCGAGGCCGCGGAGCCCGGCAGCCCGCACTCCCTCCAACTCGCCGCGCTGCTCGGGGCCATCGCCGCCCGTGGCGAGACCGCCGCCGAACTGGCCGGCTTCGCCGAAGCCATGCTCGCCGCCGCCATCACCGTCCCGCTCGACGACGCCGAACGTGCGCTCCTGGTCGACACCTGCGGCACCGGTGGCGACGACACCGGCACCTTCAACATCTCCACCGCCGCCGCCCTGGTCGCCGCCGCCGCCGGTGCCGCCGCCGGGGCAGGAATCATGGTCGCCAAGCACGGCAACCGCGCCGTCACATCGCTCTGCGGCTCGGCCGATGTCCTCGAAGCCCTCGGCATTCCCATCGCTCTCACCCCAGCCGCCGGGGCCGCATCTCTGCGCCGCCATCGCTTCGCCTTCCTGCACGCTCCCGGCCTGCATCCCGCCATGAAGGCCGTCATGCCCGTCCGCCGCGCCCTCGGCGTGCGCACCGCATTCAATGTCCTCGGCCCGTTGGCCAACCCGGCAGGCGCGCGCGCCCAGGTCATGGGCGTCTACTCCGCCCGCCTGGTCCCCATCGTCGCCGAGGCGATGCTCCTGCTCGGCGTGCGCCACGCCTTCGTCGTCCACGGCGCAGTCTCAGACGAAGCCTCCGCAAGCGGCTCAGGCATCGACGAGATATCCATCTCCGGCCCAACTCAACTCGCCGAAGTCCGCGACGATACCGTCACCTTTAGCCGTCTCACGCCCGATCAGGTCGGTCTCGCCTCCGCTCCCATCTCTAGCCTGCGCGGGGGCGATGTCGCCGCCAACGCTGCCATCCTCCGCGCCATCTTTGCCGGAGAACCCGGCCCCCGCCGCGACGTCGTCCTGCTCAACGCCGCCGCCGTCCTCATCGCCGCCGATGTCGTCCCATCCTCCACGCCAGACATCCACGCAGCCCTTCGCGCCGCCATCCAGTTGGCCGCCCGCGCCATCGACTCCGGCTCCGTCACCGCGCTGGTCGCCGCCCTCGCCCGCACGGAACCATAACCCCTCCCCGCGCGTACCATCCTCCAGCAACGTACAACATACAACGTACAACGTCCTCACCCAGGAGAATCCCATGGCCACATTTCCCCAACAGCCCCCCGCCATCCTCGATCCCGCAATGGTCACCACCGCGCTCGAGCTTCCCGGCTACCGCATCGTGCGCAACATTGGCGTGGTGCGCGGCATCGTCGTCCGTTCGCGCAACCTCTTCGGCACCATCGGCGCCGGTCTACAGACGCTCATCGGCGGCAATATCACCCTCTACACCCAGCTCTGCGAGAAGACCCGCCAGGACGCCTTCGTCATGATGGCGCAGCACGCAGCCCAGGCCGGAGCCAACGCCGTCATCATGGCCCGCTACGACGCCAACGAGCTCATGCAGGGAGTCACCGAGGTCCTCGCTTACGGCACCGCCGTCGTCGTCGAAAAACTCTAGCGGCTCCGAATCCCCCACCATCATTGATTGACATGAGCCGTCGTCATTCTGGCGAAGCCAGAATCTCCGTATTGCGTCGTTGTCTGTTCTCGCTTGTCATTCCGTAGCGCAGCGAAGGAATCTGCTTCTTCTTTTGCGCGGCACGGCTGTTCCAGAACACCGGAACGCCACTCGCTCAATTTCTCTCCGCGAGCAGCGCATCGATCTCCTCGATCCGCCGCAGGTTGTTGTGTTTCCTTTGGTGCATCGTTGGAAGAATGAACAAGAAGATCGCACCAACAATAACCCCTAAATAAATCATATCTAAGGGGACATATGACCCTACGCGGTAAAACAACCAGTCGCCGAACATCCAACAGAGGAAAAAAGGAAAATAAATCCAGAGACTGTCGCCACGCTTCAGTTGCTCTTTATAGAGATGCGCACAGGCAACAGGATCATCATAGATATCGTCGTACCATGGCACATTCAACCTGCGCCGTTCCATCAGCGCATAAATCCCCACAAGGATCGAACCCAGAACGACTACGGCGCAACCAGCGCATTCCAAGGTGCTTCCGACATGGAAGAACCTCCACAAATACAAAAGCCCCCGCAGCCCCTGTAGGATTGAGAATCCCAAGATTAAGCCTGCCCTCTGGTGCGCCATCTCCACGAACTTCTGCGTTTCAGCAGGGACTTCGTCGAGCGAGGTGAGTGGTGCCTTTCTGCGATCAAGCAGCACCCGCGTACTCCCAATCGCCCAACCCAGCGCAGCCCAATCGCTCTCAATAACCGCAGCCTCGCGCGCCACTCCCTCGGCCCACTCCTTGCAGCCCGGCGATGCCCATCGCACCACTCTGCTCGAAATCCCCAGTGCCAGCCTGCGAACTAGAGTCATAGGCTATGCACTCCATCCCGCTCCGCAAGCAGCGCATCGATCTCCTCGATCCGCCGCAGATTGTTTCGTAGGACTTGCAGCATCAGCGGCAGGGTAGCTAGAAGGAGCAAACCAAAGCCCGCAAACAGAATACGTGTGAGCGTTCCGTCACGCTGGGCCATGCCGAAGCCCACGCACCAACACAGAAGAATAAAAGTCTGAATGCCATTCGTTGTGCCGCGGCGCGCTAACTCCGCCCGGTAAAGCCTCGCCCAGGCAAGAATGTCGTCGTAAACTTCGTACTTGACTATCTGCTTCTGCCTGCGCCATTCCAAGAGCGTATAAGCGCCGGCAAGCATCGAGCTAAACATAACCAGCGCACAACCGGCGCGCTCCAGCGAGTTCTTCGCACGGAAGAACATCCATAGGAACGGCGGCCCCTGGGTAAGCGGCATCAACAACGCCCAGACCCCGGCGCGCAGTGCCTCCACATATTTCTTCGCCTCGGCAGGGACTTCGTCGAGCGAAGTGAGTGGTGCCGTGCGGCGGTCAAGCAGCACCCGTGTACTCCCCAGAGCCCAACGCAGCGCGGCCCAGTCGCTCTCAATCACCGCAGCCTCGCACGCCAATCCTTCGGCCCATTCCTTGCAGCCCGGAGATGCCCATCGCACCACTCTGCTCGAAATCCTCACCGCCAGCTTGCGAACCAGAGTCATAGGCCCACCCCGTCGAAGGCCGGTTCACCGACCGCCTGTGCGGCAGCCACGCTCACCATCTCCCGCGCATAGCGCAAACCATCCTTCGTCAGCTTGTACATGTGGCGCGGCGTCCTGCCCGTCTCCGCCGTCTCCCAGCTCGTCTTCAGCATCCTGTGCTCGGCCAGCCGCATCAGGATGGGGTATAGCGTGCCCGACTTCAGCCCCGTATTCCGGCTGATATCGTAGCCGTATCGCCACTCCTGCTCGTCCGAGAGGAACTCGGCCAGCACCAGCGCGGTCTGCGGAGATCGACGCATCTTCATACTCATGCCGACAACTCTACCTATGTAGATTTATTCCGTCAAGCGAATTCTTCCATCGACCCACGCCGCAAGCCCAATCGCAACCCAGTACGCCACAATGTCCCGCACTGAAAAATACCGCCCCAGCAGAATCATCCCCGGCAGCGTCATCCGGAATGCATCCATCGCGGGCGAGTGATACAGCTTGAAGAACTCAACCCCCGTAGCGACCGCCCCCGCGACCAACCCCACAACCGTCAGCCGCCACCGCGGCAGCGCAGCCGAGACAACCCAGTAGATCATCACCGCCCACAGCATCGATCCGCCGTACTTCACCACCACCGCCGGCAATCCCAGCGGAGCCATCCGCACTGCAAGCCCCGCCATCACCGTGACCAGGAACAGAGCGAGCGAACTCTTGAGCGGCCGGGGCTTCATCCTCTCCTCAGACCTCATCCGGTCTCCGCATCTTCCAGCAATAAAGCAGAAACTTGCAACTGTATCACGTCTTTGACCCATTTCTTCGCGTTTTATTTGCCGCGAACCATGTGGAAGACTAGAATGGAAGTGTGTCCCTGCCCCAGACCGAAAAAATCCCCGTCCCAACGCCCGGCCATAAGCGCTATTTCATCGAGAAGCTCGGCCTCTCCGAGCGGCTGATGGAGCGTTGCCTGGGCGAGGCGCTCTCGGCTGGCGGCGACTTCGCCGATCTCTACTTCGAGTCCGTCACCTCCACCTCGCTCGGCATCGACGAGTCCCTGGTCAAGTCCGCCTCCCAGGGCATCAGCGTCGGCTGCGGCATCCGTGTCCTCTCCGGTGAGCGCACCGGCTATGCCTACACCGACGACCTCTCCAGCGCCCGTCTCCTGCGTGCCGCCCGCACTGCCGCCCTCATCGCCAGCGGCCCGGCCAAGCAGCCCGTCGCAGGCTTCCGCCACACATCCGGCAACGCCACGCTCTACCCCATCGCCGGGGCCGCCGCAGACGCCGAAATCGCCGCCAAACTGGCCCTCATCCAGCGCGCCGACAAGGCCGCCCGCGACTTCGACCCCCGCATCACCCAGGTTCGCGCCGGCTTCTCCGACGAGCTGCGCCGCATCCTCATCGCCGCATCCGACGGCACCTTCGCCTCCGACACGCAACCGATGGCACGCCTCAATGTCTTCGTCATCGCCCAGGACGCCACAGCCGATAACGGAGCCGGCAGCACCACCCGCGGTACCTCCGGCGGCGGAGGCCGCGTTACCCTCGACTTCTTTGAAGGCACCCACTCCCCCGAGCACTTCGCCCGCGAGGCTGCGCGCACCGCCATCCTGCAACTCAACGCCATCGCCGCTCCCGCCGGTGAGATGCCCGTCGTCCTCGGCCCCGGATGGCCCGGAGTCCTGCTGCACGAGGCCGTCGGCCACGGCCTCGAAGCCGACTTCAACCGCAAGAAGACCTCAGCCTTCGCCGGTCTCATCGGCCAGAAGGTCGCCAGTGAAAAGGTCACCGTCGTCGACAACGGACAGATGCCCAATCGCCGCGGTTCCATCAACGTGGACGACGAAGGCAACCCCACCCAGGAGACCGTCCTCATCGAGAATGGAATCCTCCGCGGCTATCTCTCCGACAAGCTCTCCAGCCGCCTCATGGGCACGCCAAACACCGGCTCCGGCCGCCGCGAGAGCTACCACCACATCCCCATGCCGCGCATGACCAACACCTACATGCTCGCCGGCACGGACGCTCCCGAAGACATCATCCGCAGCGTCCAGCGCGGCCTCTACGCCGTCAACTTCGGCGGCGGACAGGTGGACATCACCAACGGAAAATTCGTCTTCTCCGCCTCCGAGGCATACCTCATCGAGGATGGCCGCGTCACCCAGCCCGTAAAGGGAGCGACCCTCATCGGAAGCGGCCCAGAGGCCCTCAAATTCGTATCGATGGTGGGCAACGATCTCGCCCTCGACGAAGGCATCGGCACCTGCGGCAAGGACGGACAGTCCGTCCCCGTCGGCGTCGGAATGCCAACCACTAAACTAGACCGCATGACGGTCGGCGGAACCGGGTAATAGAGCATCTCTTCTTCCAGGATGTGTCGTAACTGAAGTACTTGCACCGTTTGCAGAAGAAACGGCATTTTGAATCTTTACTAAGTTGCATGAAAAGGAGAAGTGCTCCAATGGCAGTCGAACGGGAAAAGATGTACGAGTGTGAGGTCCGCCGCCGCCGTCTCAAATCCGGTGGAGGATACGAGCCCTTCTGGAAGATCAAAAACGTCGCCATCGCTCTGGTGGACGAAGACACCGACTTCCGATGCAAGGACTGCTCTGGCGCGGTCAAGCTGCTCGGCCGCAACGGTAAACCAGGCGCCGTCGCCTACGTCGAGCACAAGCTCGCCGCCGACGCCGAGTTCTGTCCCAGCGGCCTGCTCTTCCAGCACGCCACCGACGGCCGCGAAGCCAAACCCTCCGCCAACCCCGTCGCATAGCCGCGCACCAGTTCGCGCACCATCACGACCGTAATCCATCACGACCGTCATTCTGAGCGCAGCTCAGAATCTCCGTATTTCGCTCTTGCTTTTCCCTCCGTTTCAGGCACGCGGAGCCGATTCACACGCCCTCAACCCGATCCACAACCGCACCACCAAGGAGTTCACACATGGCCGCCGAATCCGAAAAAATCTACGAGTGCCAGGTCAAACGACGCCGCCTCAAGACGGGCGGTGGATACGAGCCCTTCTGGAAGCTCAAGTCCGTCACCGAAGCCCTCATCGACGACGACACCGAATTCCGCTGCTCCGACTGCACCGGTGCCGTCAAGCTGCACCGCCATCACGTCCCCGGCGCGCCGCCCCCGCACATCGCCCACAAGCTCAAGACCGACTCCGAGTTCTGCCCCGCCGGCCTCTACTTCCGCAAGGCCACCGACGGCCGCCAGCCCCGCCTCTCCGAGCATCCCGTCCGCTAGAATGCGGGAATGAACATCGTCGACGTGAAACACCATCACGAGCGGATCGGAGTCGGGCGAATCTACGGGTGGCACACACTTCCTGTGGACCAGGTGATGAGGATGGCAGATCCGCGCATCAGGTGCCCCGAGTGCAAAGGTGCAGTCGGACTCTACTCCGGTGCCGACAACAGAAGGATGCCGATGCGAGCGGAGCACAAGATTGCGAACCCAGGGTGTTCAATAGGAGACAACTTCGACGGGCAGATTCGACCTGCGCGCTTGCCAATCGAGCCTGAACAGGAAAGCTATCAGGGTTGAAGCCATGACGCGACGTTACCTTGTCATCTACGAGAACGGCCCAACCAACCTGAGCGGCTTCGCGCCCGATGTTCCCGGCTGCGCCTGCACTGGCCACTGCCTCGAAGAGATGCGCGCCAAACTCCGCGAAGCCCTCGAGTTCCACCTCGAAGGCCTCGCCCTCGACGGCCAACTCCTGCCTCAGCCAACCACCCACATGGCCGAGGTGCCCGAAGACGGCTTCGCCGAGTGGCTCACCGTCTCGCTGCCCATCGCCGAGGCTATCTCGGCTTGATTGCAGTTGTTGGTTGTTGGTTGTTGGTTGTTGGTGAAGAACAGGCAACGGCAAGGACAATGTGGAAGGCATGATTCTTGAGTTGTAAGCTATCAGCCATCAAGCTGTCAGTTAAGGCGATGGAACGAGCATCCCTGGATTCGCTCCCAGGTGCCCAAATGCGAGGCACCTGGGGCACCCGGCCCAAATGCGAGGCATCTGGGGCACCCGGCGCCAGAATGACGAGCTAAAACAGGCAGGATGCTTGCCTTCGACTATACTTCGCTCACGGGCGAATCCGCCCTCGACTGGAGCAACCGAAGAGTGAAAATGCGTCGCAATATTCTGTGGATGTTATTGCTGCTGTCGATCTGCGCGCCTGCGTTTGGAGAGACCTGGTATGTGCGCAAGGATGGAGGGACCCGCTATTCGGCAAAGGCGCCGACGGGCCAGTGCGATGGCAACGCGGACGTTGCGTATCGCGGCCGGGGAGTGAACCAGCACTGCGCGTTCAAGGACTACCGGTATCTTTGGGACGACCAGAGCTACGGCAACGATGCGTGGGTGATTGCCGGCGGCGACACGGTGATCCTTCATGACGGGCCGTGGCGGGTGGGGTTCGACGCCGCAACCGGCAAGGGCGCGGGCTATACCTGGTGCTTTGGAGGACAGGGGCCGTACGCCTGCACCAACCCCATCATTCCTGCTGGGACGCCGAGCCAGCACACGCGCATCCTGGGCGAGAACTACGCAAGTTGCAGCGCTGGGAACGCGGTCGATAAGACGAAGGTGACGCAGATCTTCGGCGGGTTTGCAGTTGGCAGCGCGCTGAACTTATCGGGAGCACAGTATGTGGATGTGCAGTGCCTGGAGGTGACCAGTCACGCGCAGTGCGTATCGCATGGCGATCCGATGCTGCCAAGAGGCTGTAGCAGGGGCGGCCCGCTGGACGACTTCGACTCGGATGGCGTCTCCACCGACGTGCATACGCACGATCTAACGATGCAGGACTTATGGATCCATGGGCACACGGACCGGGGAGTGATCGGAGCGATTGGAGGAGTGGTTACCTGTCTGCGCTGCGATATTGCCTACAACGGCATGGCTGGGTGGGACTTCGACGATGGCAGGCAGACCGCGAGCGTCCATGGAGTGTGGAACTTCAACTATTCCACGATTGAGTGGAGCGGATGCAACCAGATCTCTCCCGGCAGCGGGGCCTACTCCTGTTACGGGCAGAGCGATGGAGGGTATGGCGATGGAGTGGGAACGCCGCCGGGGATGTGCCTGACGGCGAACGTCGACCACTCCGCGTTCAACTACAACACGCAGGACGGGCTGGACCTGGGGCACTTGGACACGGGCAGATGCTCAATGACAATCACGAACTCCACGGCGCGCGGCAACAACGGGCAGCCGTTCAAGTGGGGGCCAAACGAGAACCCGGCGGTATTCACCAACAACACGGTGATGGCGAACTGCATGAGGATGTCTCAGCCGATGGCGGGCCTGCCGAGCACTTACAACGCACATCTAGGCGACTTCTGCCGCTCGAACGATGCGCTCTCGTTCAACTTCCGGCAGGGAGGCACGGCGCTGATCGCCAACAATACGATTGTCACCTATGCTCCGACCAGCTTCGACATTGGGTGCTGGGACGACGGCGGCTGCTCCGCCAGCACGCTGACCTTCAAGAACAATATAGTTCTGGGGTACGACAATCCCGGAACCTACAACCTGGGAGGAAAGCCGGGCGGGCCGGGCGGCTTCTACTACCAGAAGACGATCGGGCATGTGATCCGCACCAACAATCTGTACTACGGAATACGGGGCGTTGGGTGCCCATTCGGATATTTACACGAGAGCTGCGGGGACCCGAAGTTTGTCGCGGAGCCGCGTTTTTCCAGGGAGCAGGACCTCGACCGGTTCGACTATCATCTGTCGGCAACGAGCCCGGCGCGGGGTTCTGGAGCCAGTCCTCAGTAAGAGCGTGAGATGCGAGAGTGTCTTCAAACCAGGCGTCTCTCGCGAGCAAGAACCAACAAAAGAAAATGCGGGGATCCTTCCCCTTCGACAAGCTCAGGGTCAGGATGACAACCTTGAAATATGGGAACACCTACTTGGTCATTACTCTGAGTCCGGCGCAACGCAGGAGCATAGATGCGGCGGTACGGATGTTGCCGATATCGAATGGATAGAGGGCCAGGGCGCGCAAGGAACTGGCCAGGGCAGGCCACGGGCGTCGGCGGAGCGAGAGGGCATCGGCGCGCTGTTTGTAGCACTGGCTGAGGGCGACGCGGCGCGCCACCAGGCCGCAACCGGGAGCGCCGTAATGTTTTTCGATGAACTGCATCTGGGCCTGGAGCATGCGCTCGGGATCGGTGGTCATGGAACTGGGCGAGACGCGGTAGCAGGCGATGACCCTGGGGACAAACGCAACCTCGTAGCGCAGGGCGATGCGCAGGCAGAGGTCGCGATCCTCGGTGGCGCGCATCGTCTCGTCGAAGAGGCCGACTTCATCGATGCACTTGCGGCGGAATGTAAGGGTGGGGCAGGGCATGTCTACATTTCGCATATAGATGCGCGACGCGATGCGGCCTTCGGCGTACCTGCGATTTCCCACGAATGATTCTCCGGGCCGGCCCTCCTGGTCGATGCTGGTGATGCCGCCATAGGCGAGGCCCGCCTGCGGACGTTCGCGCAGAATCTTCACCGATTCCTCGAGCCGGCAGGGCAGCCAGACGTCGTCGGCATCGAGCAGCGCGAGGAACTCGGCGGACGAGGCGCGAATGGCGGTGTTTCTTGCCGCGGGCAAGCCGCGGTTCTGCTGCTTGATATAGAGGATTTTGGGGCCGAGGCGGTCGAGGAAGGGGGCGACGACTTCGGCGGTGTTGTCGGTGCTGCCATCGTCGACCAGCAGAATCTGCCAGTCGTCGAAGGTCTGCGACGCGACGCTCTCGAGTGCGATCGGCAGGGTATTTGCAGCATTGAACGCGGGAATAATTACGCCGACCGTAGCCATTCTGCCTATCTTCCCACATTCACGGAGGGTCGTTCTGGAAATTCGCATTTCCTGGCGCGCCATGGATCCGCCCGGCCGTATTGCTGTTCGCTTCAAGGCATCTGGCGATCTTCTATACTGAGATTGGTGAAGCACTTGCCGACGGAAGAGATGGAGAGGGACAAAGGGGATCAATGAGAGCACTTGTGATCGACCGGCCTGGCGAGGCGCGGGTCATTGAGATGGAACGTCCGGTTGCCGGCCCGCTGGAAGCCACAATGCGGGTCCGCCGCCTCGGTTTGTGCGGGAGCGATCTGAGCACGTATCTGGGCAAGAACCCGATGGTGACTTATCCGCGGATTCCAGGCCACGAGGTCGGCGCAACGCTGGAGCATGTGCCGGCAAACGACCTCGGCCTGGTTGAGGGAATGAATGTGACGATGTCGCCATATACGAGCTGCGGCAAGTGTACCTCTTGCAGGCAGGGGCGCTTCAATGCGTGCCGTGACAATCACACGCTGGGGGTGCAGCGCGACGGCGCGCTGATGGACACCATCTCCATACCGGTGGCGAAGTTGTACGCGGCCTCGCTGCCACTGGAAGAACTGGCTCTGGTAGAGCCTCTCACGGTGGGCTGCCATGCGGTTGCGCGCGGGATGGTGACGGCGAAGGACACGGTGGCGGTGTATGGATGCGGCGGCGTGGGACTGGGCGCGGTGGCGGCGGCGGCCTTCCGAGATGCGCGCGTTGTTGCCATCGACATCGACGACAAGAAGCTGGCGATTGCAAAGAACGCTGGCGCGCGGGACCTGATCAACTCCACGCGCGACGAGGTGCACGCAAGGCTGCAGGAGATCGCGGGCGGCCACGGGCCCGATGTGATTATCGAAGCGATTGGCAGGCCCGATACGTATCGCGCGGCCGTCGAGGAGGTCTCGTTCGCCGGGCGCGTTGTCTACATTGGATACGCCAAGGACAACGTCAGCTTCGAGACGCGGCTGTTTGTGCAGAAGGAGCTGGACATTCGCGGCTCGCGCAATGCGCTGCCCGAGGACTTCAAAGAGGTGATCCGCATGTTCGAGCAGAAACGGTTCCCCACCGCGGAGGCAATTAGCGCGACCGTGCCGCTGGACGATGCGCCGGCGATCCTGCGCGCGTGGAGCGAGAATCCGGCGGCGTATACCAAGATCATGATCTCGTTCGATTAGTCCCTTCCCTTTGCGCTTCGCTGTTGAATCCGCCGACTCAATCTTTCTGCACGCGTCACTTGTCTCTGCGCACAAGCCGCAGGGTTGATATGCTTATCTCTGACACGAATCATGAGCCTGAAAGCAAAGATCGAAGCTGTTATCTATGCGTCGGAAGAGCCGGTGACGCTGGCGCAACTGCTGGGCCTGCTGGGCGATGAGGCGCAGGCGGAGCTGGATCGCGCGGTCTCGGCCCAGCAGACGCTCTCGCTGATCGAGACGGAAGCGACGGAGGCAGACCCGACGCTGGAGCCGGAGTTCGATGCGGACAATGCAGTGCCTGTCGCGGAGGCTGGTTCGCCAGCCGCGCCAGACTCTGCCGATTCGCCGGGCAACTCGGACGCGGACGAGGCCAACGGCGTTCTTGCAACGGAGCCGAACCCGCAGACTGCGGAGCAAACAGGTTCGGCTGCGGACTCGGCGGCGGACTCTTCTGCGACCGATGCGGCGGCGGCGGTCGAGGCGGCGGCGGCGCGGGCGGAGCGGGCGCGCCTGGCCCGGCTGCGCGCGCACTTTCGCGTGCTGCTGGACCAGTTGATCGCCGAATACTCGACCCCTGATCGCGGGCTGGAGATTCGCGAGGTTGCTGGCGGCTTCCGTTTTGCCACCAAGCCGGAGTACCACGACGCGGTGCGCGGGTTCGTGCGCACCCTGAAGCCACCGCTGAAGCTGACGTTGCAGTCGCTGGAGACCCTGGCCGTCGTAGCGTACAAGCAGCCGGTGACGGCGCCGGAGATCTCGGAGATTCGCGGGGTGGACTCGAGCGGCGTGCTTGGTTCGCTGCTGGCGCGCAAGCTGATTGCGACGGCGGGGCGGAAGCATGTGATCGGGCGACCCATCCTGTACAGGACGACGCGCGAGTTTCTGCTCAAGTTCGGGCTGAAGGACGTCTCCGAGCTCCCCTCGATCGAGGAGTTCGAGAAGATGGCGGGGCAGTTGGCCGAGCAGGAGGAGATGGCGATGGAGCATGAGCCGTCTGCGCCGTCAGAGGAGCCTGAGTCGCCCACTTCTGAGACTGAGGACGATGCGTCCAATCCATCGGCTGCCGAGGCCGAGATTCAAAGCGGCGAGAGCTTGTGAGTCTCCTGCGACCTGTCCGCCGCGTTGAGGGTGCAATGGGTGGGCTCGTTGCTGTGTGTACCCCTTGGGGTAGAAGCGTAAAGTATTCAAAATATGTCGGTTAAGCTCGCGCTAAGCGCGTGAGACGTATTAAAGGCGAAGATCTGGCTGGTTGCGGTTGCGCCGGTCATGCGGATTCTCCCTTTGTGTGCGAAAAAGTCTCAAAGTCTTCAAAAAAAGCATGTTAAGTCTAGACTTGGTCTGACTTAGTCTGGTTTAAGTCTGGACTAAGTCTGGACTCAGTCGCGACGGTTGAAAGGTTAAATGCGAAGGCCCGGCTGGCTGGCCGGGTCTGTTTGGTTGTACTTACTACTTTAATTATACGGGATGGAGGGAAACTACTATGCCAACTATTTTTCGGAGGCAAGTGGTTGGTGAGGTGTTGGTTAGGGGGATTTTTTGGGGACGAGGGGCTTGACAAGGACGAACAGGGGTCAGGGAACAGGGGGAAGAACAGGCAACGGAAGATACGGAGATTCTGGCTGCGCCAGAATGACGACTCCTGTGGGGCTGTGCCAGAATAACGATTCCAACCGCATATTGTGTAGAACAATCAATAATTATTGGTAAACGATAAATAACTATTGACAAGCGGAATTATCTGCGTATGATCTGGGGCGTGGAGAGATTCTCCATGGAGGAGTTCTCATGCGACCTGAAAATGAGGCGAAGTTGAGGAAGATTCGGCGGATCAGCACCCTGCTCCGCTGGGTCTGCAAGGGGTTGCTGGCGTTGATTGTGATCGGGTTTGTTATGGCGACGGTTGCGTTACTTGCGAACCGGGGAGGCAGCGTCGGCTATTTCGATGTGTGGTTCCGGATAGGCGACCTGACCCTCGGCCACCGGCTTTTGGTGCTGGCTCTGAGTGCGTTGACGTCGGCAGTCTGGTTCATGTGCATTTATCACTTGCATGAGCTTTTCGGCAATTATTCCCTTGGGCAGATTTTCACCCGGGGATCGGTAGGCCACCTGCGTCAGTTGGGAATTGCGTGTGTGCTATGGGGTGCGATGAAGATTCTCTGGGTGGGTTTGTCGCGCGCTCTCTCGGCGAACCCACTGGGCCCGACCCAGGTCAGCGCCGAGATCATACCCATCGGGATCATCATCCTCGTGGTTGCGTGGTTTATGGAGATGGCAGTCGATTTACAGGAAGAGAACGAACTGACCGTTTGAGCGGGCGAGGAGGCGACCATGCCGATTGTGGTGAATGTGGACGTGATGCTGGCGCGGCGGAAGATGCGGCTGAATACGCTGGCGGAGCTGGTGGGGATTACAGCGCAGAACCTGTCGGTGCTGAAGACGGGGCGGGCGAAGGCGATCCGGTTCAGTACGCTGGAGAGGCTGTGCGAGGTTCTGGAGTGCGAGCCGGGAGACCTGCTGGCGTATGAGAAGGGTGCGGCAACGGTGGAGTCAACAAAGGCAGATACGGAGATTCTGGCTTCGCCAGAATGACGACGTGGGGAGTGGGGCGGGAGATAAGGCGCGATAATAGAGGCAGGGCCGGTTTCTACTGGCCACTTGAGATGGATGCGACCGCGATGAGCAACTCCGCGGACAGAAGGATGAGGCAGGGAATGACGAAGGCGATGGGCAAGCAGGCACAAGAACAGAAGCAGATTCCCTTCGGGAATGACAAACAAGAGAACCCGCAACGGCAAAAGCAAAATGCGGGGGGCCCTCCACTCCGCTCCGCTCCGGTCGGGATGACGGCGGTAGGTGGCGGGGCGGACGAGCAAAAGCTGGAGCGGCTACAGAAGATTCTGGCGGCGGCGGGGATTGCGAGCCGGCGAAAGGCCGAGGAGATTATCCTGGCCGGACGGGTGCAGGTGAACGGCAAGGTGGTCTCCGAGCTGGGGACAAAGCACGACGCCGCGCGCGACCACATCCGCGTGGACGGGAAGCTGCTGAAGGGGCCGGAGAAGCAGCGCTACTACATGCTGAACAAGCCGCGCGGGTATGTGACGACGCTGGACGATCCGCAGAAGCGGCCTACCGTGATGGACCTGATGATGAAGCCGAAGGCCGGCCCGCACGGAGATCGAGTGAGGCTGTATCCGGTGGGGCGGCTGGATTATCTGTCTGAGGGTTTGTTGTTGATGACCAACGACGGCGAGTTGGCCAATTCGCTGTCGAAGGCGGCGGCGGGCGTGGAGAAGACCTACCTGGTGAAGGTGAGCGGCGTGCCGGAGGCGGCGGGGCTGGAACAGATTCGGCGGGGGATCGTGATCGACCGGGGACGGCTGGATGAGGTGCGGGCCGGGCGAAGAGACCGGATTGTGACGGCTCCGGCGCGGGTGGAGATGGTGCGCGGGGGCGACAATCCGTGGTACGAGGTGACGCTGACCGAGGGGCGGAACCGGCAGTTGCGCAAGATGTTCGAGGAGATTGGGAACCACGTGGAGAAGATCCGGCGGATCGGGTACGGCGCGCTGCGGCTGGATGTTCCGCCGGGCGAGTTCCGCGAGCTGACCCTGGGCGAGGTGATGGCGCTGGAACGCGCGGCGGCGGGGAAAAAAGTGGTTCCCAAGAAGAGGACGCCGGAGTTTGCCCAGTTGAAGGCCCCGGGGAAGAAGAAACGAAGGCAGTTGTGAGTTGGTTGGGTGAGATGCGAACTCAGGCGGGGCGAGGTGGGGGTTGGCGATCGAGTACATGACCCGAATGGGGGTTTGACTAGAGTGGGCCGGTGAGCCTAGAAATACACCCGGATTTAATACGGCGATGCAAGACGGAATGGGGCGGTATGCATCTAAATAGAGTGAGCGGTTCACGGCATCGGGCCGGGGCGCGAAGCGAGACGCCAAAGTGGAGAGCGAAGCCGGGTGGAGATTTGCCGATATAAAAACAGGCGATCAGCAGACGGACGGATCAGCGATCCCACTCCGTGTAAATAGAGGCAGTAAAGGAGCAAGACAAAGTGGCAATTGAGCACGCAACATTTGGAGCTGGATGTTTTTGGGGCGTTGAGGCCCGATTCGCAGAGATGCCGGGAGTGATCGATACGGCGGCTGGATATGAGGGCGGCGATCTGGAGCACCCGACCTACAAGGACGTGTGCAACGACCACACGGGACATGCCGAGGTGGTGGACGTGACCTTCGATCCCGCGCGCGTGCCGTTCGATACGCTGCTGGATGCGTTTTTTGCGATGCACGATCCGACGCAGGTGAACCGCCAGGGACCGGACTGGGGATCGCAGTACCGTAGCGTGATCTTTGCGCATTCGGACGACCAGCTGTGGCAGGCGAGAGCGAAGATCGCCGAGCTGAACGCAACCGGCGCCTATCGTATGCCGGTGGCGACCCAGGTGATGCCGGCGTGCTCCTTCTGGAAGGCTGAGGAGTTCCACCAGCGGTACCTGGAAAAGCGCGGCATGGTGAGCTGCCAGATCTAGGTTCTAGGTTCGAGGTTCGAGGTTTTAGGCGGCAGCTCGGGGTGGAGCGGTCTGCGGCGGGGCGGGAACGAAGAAGCGGCGACGAATCCAGAAGGCGACGTTGACCAGGCCGATGAGGGCGGGGACTTCGATGAGCGGGCCGACGACACCGACGAAGGCTTCGCCGGAGTTGAGGCCGAAGACGGCGACCGAGACGGCGATGGCCAGCTCGAAGTTATTGCCCGCGGCGGTGAAGGAGAGCGCGGCGGATTGCGCGTAGTCCGCGCCCAGCCGCTTGCCCATCCAGAAGCTGACCAGAAACATGATGAGGAAGTAGAGAATCAGCGGAAGCGCGATGCGTGCCACGTCCAGCGGAAGGCGGACGATGAGATCGCCCTTCAGCGAGAACATCACCACAATGGTGAAGAGCAGCGCGACCAGGCTAAGCGGGCCGATGCGCGGGAGGAAGCGCGCGCGATACCAGTCTTCTCCCTTGTGGCGGATGAGGATGGCGCGGGTGAGGAATCCGGCGGCGAAGGGGACGCCGAGGTAGAGGCCGACGCTGCGTGCGATCTGCGCGATGCCGATGGGGACAACGCTCGCCGCAAGGCCGAACCAACGCGGGATCACGGTGAGGAACGCCCAGGCGTAGAGGCTGTAGAAGAGGACCTGGAAGATGCTGTTGAGGGCGACCAGGCCGGCAACGTAGTCCGTGTCTCCCTCGGCCAGCTCGTTCCAGACAAGGACCATGGCGATGCATCGGGCGATGCCGATGAGGATAAGGCCGCGCATGTAGGCCGGCTCGCCGCGCAGGAAGACGAGGGCGAGAAGGAACATCAGGATGGGGCCAATGAGCCAGTTCTGCACCAGCGAGAGCGCGAGGACGCGGCGGTTGCGGAAGACTTCGCCGAGCTTTTCGTAGCGGACTTTAGCCAGCGGCGGAAACATCATGACGATGAGGCCGATGGCAATGGGGATGTTGGTGGTGCCGCTCTGGAAGCGGTTGACGAAGGCGGAGACGTGGGGTACGAAGTGGCCAAGGCCGACGCCGACGGCCATGGCGAGAAAGATCCAGAGGGTGAGGAAGCGGTCGAGAAAGGAGAGATGCTTGCGCGCGAGCGGGGCGCAGGTGCGGCACTGGTTGTGCGGCGCGGTGGACATGGCTAGCGGGCCTTCCGGGTGCGGGTGCGCGCGATGGAGGTGGGCGCGGGGGCTGATTGCAGGGTTACAAACTTGGCTGGGGCGCAGCAGGCCTTGGTGAGGCGGGCGCGGTCGGATTGCATGGCGCGGTCCTGCTTGAGCCAGGCGAGCGTCTGACGCAGAAGCTGGGCAGCTCCGGCGTCGGAGGGCGGAGTGATGCGGTAATGCATCCACTTGGCCTCGCGGCGCGCCTCGACGATTCCGGCGCGGCGCAGGTAGGCCAGGTGGCGGCTGATCTTGGGCTGCGACTGGTCGAGGATCTCAACAAAATAACAGACGCACAGTTCCTGGCCGCCCATGAGGTTGAGCAGGCGCAGGCGGGTGGTGTCGCCAAGGGCCTGGAAGAAGCGTTGCATATGGAACGGCGGCGGGTTGGAGCCTGGCGATTTTTTTGCCATGGCTTACTTATACGCCTTGACGAATATGTTGGCAAGCAATATAGTCGCATTAGCAGATATGTTTTGGAGGCAATCGAATGGCACAGCAAGTTCTGGAGTCGGTGCGAGCGAAGTATGGGGCGGTGGCGGAGAGCGGGCTATCGAGCAAGGATGCGGGAGTGAAGGCTGTGGCGGAGGCCTTTGGGTATACCGCCGAGGAGCTGCGGTCGATTCCGGCGGGGGCGAATATGGGGCTCTCCTGCGGGAATCCTACGGCAACGGCCCACATTCAACCGGGCGAGGTGGTTGTCGATCTCGGCTCGGGCGGCGGGCTGGACGTGTTTCTGGCGGCGAAGATGGTGGGGTCGGAGGGGCGCGCCATCGGCATCGATATGACGCCGGCGATGATCGAGCGGGCGCGAGCGAATGCGGAGGCAGGCGAGTATGGCAACGTCGAGTTTTATCTCTCCACGATTGACCGGATTCCGCTGCCGGATGCATCGGTCGATTGCGTGATCTCGAACTGCGTGCTGAATCTGGCGCCCGATAAGCCTGCGGTCTTCCGCGAGATTGCACGCGTGCTGAAGCCCGGCGGCCGGGTTGCGGTGAGCGATATTGCGCTGAAGCATGAGCTGCCGGAGGCCGTTGCCGAGAGCATGGCGGCGTACGTCGGGTGCATTGCCGGAGCGTTGCGGATGGAGGAGTATCGCGCGGGATTGCTGGCGGCTGGGTTCGAGCACGTCGAAATTGTGGACAGCGGCAAGGACTTGAATGCGTACTCCAAGGTGGAGAACCAGTCGGGCTGCTGCTCGCCGGCGATGGATAGCGGCGATCCGCTGAAGGTGATTGCGGAGCCGTGTTGCACTTCTGCGTCGAACCCGGCGGATTCGTTGCATGAGGAGTTGAAGACGCTGCTGGCGCAGTACGACATCAACGCGGCAGCGGCCAGCGTGAAGGTGTACGCGATCAAATCTCGCACCAACGCGAAAAACTAACAGCGAGCCACGGGGAGGCACGAATGACGCACTATAACGTCTTGTTTCTGTGTACGGGGAACTCCGCGCGGTCGATTCTGGCAGAGGCGATACTGAACCGCAAGGGCGCGCCGGAGTTCACCGCGTACAGCGCGGGGAGCCATCCGGCGGGCGCGGTGCGACCGGAGGCGTTGCGGCAATTGGAGCTGGCCGGCCTGAGCAGCGAAGGACTGCGCAGCAAGTCGTGGGACGAGTTTGCGGTGCCCGGCGCTCCACGGATGGACTTCGTCTTCACGGTCTGCGATAACGCGGCGCGGGAGAGCTGTCCGCTGTGGCCGGGACAGCCCATGACGGCGCACTGGGGCGTGGCCGATCCGGCGGCTGTGGTGGGCACGCGCGAAGAGATCGCGAGGGCCTACCGGGAGGCGTTTACGATTCTGGATCGGCGCATCTCGCTGCTGCTGGCGCTGCCGTTGGCGAGGCTCGATAAGATGGCGATCAAGCGGGAGCTGGGGAAGATTGGCGGCGTGGGCCTGCCGGAGTGAGCGTTCGTAGACCGGCTGGACTTGCGTTTCGATTCCCTGCCCCCTAGCCTATTGGCATGAGTTCAACTTCCGTCTCTGCTTCGTTTGCCGCACTCTCTTTCGATGAAAAGCTCGACCGGCTGGCCGAGGTCGCGGTGCGCGTGGGCCTGAACCTGCGCGCGGGGCAGGAGATGGTGTTGACCGCGCCGATCGAGACGCTGCCGCTGGTGCGGCGGATTACGGAGCACGCGTATCGCGCGGGCGCGTTGCTGGTCACTACCTTCTACAGCGACGATCCCTGCGTGCTGGCGCGCTACGAAAATGCACCCGACGCCAGCTTCGACTACGCGCCCGCGTGGTTGCACGATGCGATTGCGGCGGCGTTCAAGAATGGCGCGGCGCGGATGGCGATTGCGGGCGGGAATCCGGCGCTGCTTGCGGGGCAGGACCCGGCGAAGGTCTCGCGCACAAATATTGCCGCGTCGAAGGCTGCCAAGCCCGCGATGGAGCTGATTACGCGGCACGAGATCAACTGGACTATTGTGGCCTCGGCCACGCCGGAGTGGGCGAAGCTGGTCTTCCCCCGTGAGCCGGTGGAGCAGGCGGTGGCGAAGCTGTGGGAGGCGATCTTCGTTGCGTCGCGGATTACCGGCGACGATCCGGTGGCCGACTGGCTGGCCCACGGGACGCGCCTGAAGCAGCGCGTAGACACGCTGAATGCGAAGCGATTCGCTGCGCTGAACTTTAAGTCCAAAGACGGAAGCACCGATCTGAAGGTGGGCCTCGCCGACCAGCATCTGTGGGCGGGTGGAGGAACGACCGCGGGCAACGGAGTCTACTGCCAGCCCAATATTCCCACCGAAGAGTGCTTCACCACGCCGCACAAGGAGCGCGTGGATGGCGTGGTGCGGGCGTCGAGGCCGCTCTCGCACCAGGGAACGTTGATCGAGAACATCCGCTGCCGCTTCGAGGGCGGGAAGATTGTGGAGGCCACGGCGACGGCGGGCGAGGATGCGCTGAACCGGCTGATCTCCACCGACGAGGGCGCGCGGCACTTGGGCGAGGTGGCGCTGGTTCCCGCGTCGTCGCCGATTGCGGCGGCGGGGATTCTGTTCTGGAACACACTGTTCGACGAGAACGCTGCCAGCCACATTGCGCTGGGCCACGCCTACTCGACGTGCCTGATTGGCGGCGAAAAGATGAGCCAGGAAGAGCTGGCAAAGCTGGGCGCGAATGAGAGCCTCATCCACGTGGACTGGATGATCGGCTCGGCGCAGATGGATGTGGACGGTGTCGGCGCGAGTGGCGCGGCGGAGCCGCTGATGCGCGCGGGCGAGTGGGTGTAGAAAACTTTCACCGATGGTGTAGAACGTTGCGCCTCGAACAAAATACAGAGATTCTGACCCTTCGACTCGCTCTGCTCGCTCAGGGTCAGACTGACGGCGTTTGAAAGGGGTAAACTGACACTCATCATGGAACTCTTCGGTTGTGGCACAGCTCTGGTAACACCCTTTGGCGCGGACGGCACGCTCGACGAGCTTGTACTGGTCAGCCTGGTCGAATGGCAGATCGAATCGGGCGTCAACTTTCTGGTCGCGTGCGGGACGACGGGCGAGGCCTCGACGATGACGGAGACCGAGAACGCGCGCGTGATTGAGATTGTGGTGAACACAGCGGCGGGACGCGTTCCGGTCTTCGGCGGATGCACCCACAACGCTACCAGCGAGGCCGTAGCACGGGCGCGGAAGCTGGCGAAGATTCCGGGACTGGACGGCATTCTCACGGCGAACCCGTACTACAACCGGCCGGGCCAGGAGGGCCAGTTCCAGCACTTCCACGCCATCGCCGAGGCGGTGGAGCTGCCGATTCTGCTGTACAACATCCCATCGCGCACGGGCACCAACATGGAGCCGGCGACGGTGCTGCGGCTGGCTGAGCTGACGAACGTCATCGGGGTGAAGGAGTCGAGCGGCAACATCGCGCAGATAACGGAGATACTGAACAACGCGCCCACCGGCTTCAAGATCTTCAGCGGCGACGACGCGATGACGCTGCCGGTGATCGCGCTGGGCGGGGCGGGGCTGGTGTCTGTGGCGTCGAACGCAATTCCCGCGCAGATGGCGCAGATGGTGCAGGCCGCGCTTACGGACGACTGGGCGACGGCGCGCGAGATCAACCGCAAGTTCTTCCGCCTGATGCAGGCGCACTTCTCGGAGCCAAGTCCCGCGCCGGTGAAGGCTGTGCTGGCGCTGATGGGCCGCATGGAAGACCACCTGCGCCTGCCGATGGTGCCGGTGACGGCTCCCGCACGGCAGAAGCTGGAGAAGATTCTCGTCGAGCTTGGCCTGCTGGTAAATTAATTCAGAATCCCAGGACGTTCTGAATGCCGATGAAGCTCAGTGCCGTTCTATTGCTCATATTGCTTGCCGCAGTCCCATGCACATCTGCACAACGCGTCGATTGGGATATGAAAGACGCGCAAGTGTTGAGCCAGCCCATCAGCAGCTTGCCTGCGCTGGATCAGCAAGGCATTGTGCGTCGGCTTGGCGTGGAGCCGTCAGAACTACTGGCGATGCGGGTTGAGACCGCATCTGGACACATCTTTCTAGTTCAGGGCAAACAGTATCCTGGGACCACGCTCTGCGGGAACGTCAACTGCAAATTTTGGATTCTGAGCAGCAATTACAAAGTCCTGCTGAAAAAAGTCATTGAGACGTACAAGTTGCAATCGACGATGCACCACGGGCTGCCCGACATCATCACGTCGATGCATGGATCGGCATTTGATTCGGGCCTCAGCTATTGGCGGTTCCATGGCACTCATTACGTCCGAGTTGCTTGCGCAGACGCCGTGTACGGAGACGCCGAGGGAAACAATTTCAAGAACACACATATTTCACCTCATCCATGTGGGACGGGCGGGTAGCCACAACGCTGTTCTGGGCACGGCTACAATCGGAGTTGATGATGACCACTGAAAGTCGCGAACTGACAGACCTGAAATCACGGATTGAGCGGAACTTCACCACAGGCGCTCCTGCCGCTGGGAGGGATGATGCGCTGAGCGCGTTTCTTGAACTGCGCTACGCGCTGGAGGCGGGGAAGCTGCGCGCGGCGGAACCGGACGCCTCCGCGCCAACGGGATGGCGGGTGAATGCGTGGGTGAAGCGCGGAATTCTGCTGGGATTTCGCATTGGGGCGCTGACGGAGATGAGCGGCGGGGCGCTCAGCTTCATCGACAAATCAACCTACCCGGCGCGCATCTTCACGGCGGAGGACGGCGTGCGCATCGTTCCCGGGGGCAGCTCGGTACGCTCGGGAGCGTTTGTGGCACGCGGCGTGGTGATGATGCCGCCCGCGTACATCAACGTTGGGGCGTACGTCGACGAGGGGACGATGGTGGACTCGCACGCACTGGTTGGCTCGTGCGCGCAGATTGGGCGGCGGGTGCATCTGTCGGCTGGAGCGCAGATTGGCGGCGTGCTGGAGCCGGTGAATGCCTCGCCGGTGATCATTGAGGACGATGTACTGGTGGGCGGAAACACCGGAGTGTATGAAGGGACGATTGTGCGGCGCGGCGCGGTGCTGGCGGCGGGTACGATCCTGACGCGGGGCACGCCGGTCTACGATGTGGTGCAGCGCACGATCCTGAAGGCGACAGCCGAGACGCCGCTGATAATTCCCGAGGGCGCGGTGGTGGTTCCCGGCTCGCGCGCGGTGACGGGCGGCTACGGCAAGGAGATGGGATTGAGCGTCTACACGCCGGTGATCGTGAAGTACCGCGACGAGAAGACCGATCTTTCGACCACGCTGGAAGAATTGTTGCGGTAGCGGAGACCTGGGATCGAGGCGAAAAGCGATCCGAATGCCATTCACTCCGTATCGCCATTTCTTCGTCGGAGCAAGAGTGGCATTCCTATTCGTATCTAATTGAAAATGAATACGAATTATCTTGACAAGCACGTTCTGCTGGCTGCACCCTCAGACCGGTCTTCGTTCACATATTGAGCGTGGGCGAACAGTACCCCAAATGGAGGGACCATGTCTCAGCAGTTCAATTACACCAGTGGGTGGGCGCACGCTCGCCGCCTGAGCGGGTATTTTACGGTAGCCATACTCGCGGCCCTGCTTCTAACCCTTGTTGCGCCGTTCGCCTACGCGCAATACGTACCGCCGACAACGACGCGGGTAAAATACAACTTCGATATGGACTGGCTGTTCATTCGGCAGAATGTGTCCGGGGCGCAGGCAACCAGCTTCAACGACTCCTCATGGAGTACGGTGAGCACACCGCACACATTTAACGACGTCGATTCGTACCGCGACCTGATCAGCCATGGCGGCGGAGACGTTGGCACCTGGACAGGGCAAGCTTGGTACCGCAAGCACTTCCAGATCCCGACCAGCCTGGAAGGCACCAATATATACCTCGAATTTGAAGGGATGCGGCAAGCCGGTGTCATCTACCTGAATGGGAACCAAATCGGGCTTTCCGAGAACGGCATAACTGCCTACGGCGTGGACATCTCCAAATTGGTGAACTACGGTTCCACGGGCAACGTCCTGGCAGTCATGATCGACAACACGACCACTTACGAGGAAAAGGCCACCTCCACCGCGTTTCAGTGGAATAGAAAAGACCTCTATCCCGACTACGGGGGGATCAACCATCATGTATGGCTGTGGGTGACCGGTCTCATCCACCAGACTCTGCCGGTTTACTACGGCCTGGGAACCCAAGGCGCGTATGTTTATGCGAGCAACTTCAATATCTCCGGGAGTAGCGCCACCATCACTGATGAATCCGAGGTGGTCAATAATTCCACCGCCAGCGCGACCGTGACGATGTCGGCGGTGGTCGTCAACCAGAAAGGGACTGTGGTTGCGACGCTCGCCGGTACGCCAACCGCAATTGGGAGCGGCGCCACGAAAGTCCTTACCACATCCATCGAGGCCTCGGGATTGCACTGGTGGAGTCCGAGCGATCCCTACCTGTATACCGTGTACACCAACCTCTCGGTCAATGGCACGGTAGTGGATTCCAGCAACCTGGTCACAGGATTCCGCGAGGTGCAATTCAAGGGCGGCGCCGAAACGGGAGGCGTATGGATCAATGGCGTATTAACCTATCTGCATGGATTCTCGCAGCGCTCCGAAAACAATTGGGAGGGACTGGGCCAAGCATATCCGGACTGGATGCATGATTACAACGCCAATTTGATCGTCGGCACGCACGCCAACTATATCCGCTGGATGCATGTTTCTCCGCAGCGCGTCGATGTCTCCTCGTTCGACCACTTCGGGATTGTCAATATCTGCCCCGCCGGCGACGCCGAAGCGGACGTCACGGGCGTGCAATGGAACCAACGCGCGGCTGTGATGCAAGACAGCATCATCTACTACCGCAACCACCCCAGCGTTTTCTTCTATGAGGCGGGCAACAGTCCCATCACTGCAGCCCAAATGACACAGATGGTGGATCTGAAGAACCAATATGACCCGAACGGCGGACGCGCCATGGGCTATCGCGGCGATTCCAACAACGATAACAATGCCGCGCTCAATGACATTGCCCAATACTACGGCGTGATGATCGGCGAGTCGGCTAGCACCGATAAGCTTTCCGATACGGACCTAAACCCGGCAGACCAGACGGACTCCAACGTCATGTTCCGGGCCTACAGCGCCCTGCGCCGCAATACCGCGCCCCTGATGGAGGCGGAAGACTTCCGCGATGAAGCCGCCCGCCGCTTCTGGGACAAATACTCTCCGCCCTTCTATGGATTCACGCCGGGGCCGGACGATACCTATGACTTGACCCAGGAAACCTTTGTGGCCGGCGGCACGGGGGCAAACGATACCCCGGGCGGCGGCACGGGACGTTATTACTGGTACTGGGCCAACCGCATTTCCAACCCCGATACCGGCACCAAGTCCGGCGCGGCCTACACCAACACCTCCTACTCCAAGTGGTCGGGCTATTCGTCGATCTACTTCTCGGATACCGATGCCGACGGCAGGCAGAATTCGAGCGAAGTCGCCAGGGTCAGCGGCAAAGTGGATGCGGTCCGTCTGCCCAAGGAACTCTATTATGCCCACCGCGTGATGCAGAACCCCAACCCCGACATTCATATCGTCGGGCACTGGACTTACCCAGCCGGCACGGTGAAAACCATGTATGTGGTTTCCAACACAGCGTCGGTGGAACTGCTCGTGAATGGCGTATCGAAGGGGACCAATTCCACTCCCGTGTCAGTTGCGGGAGTTTCAGGCCAGTTCCTGTTTGCTTTTCCGAATATCGCATTTGAGTCGGGGACTATCGAGGCCGAAGGCCTCAATTCTTCGGGAACAGTCGAGGCGACGAGCAACGTCAAGACGGCTGGCGCTGCGGCGGCGATCACACTCACGGCGACTACCGCTCCGGGCGGCATGAGAGCCGATGGTGCGGATGTGGTCTTCATCGACGTGAAAGTTGTGGATTCGGAGGGGAACCAGGTTCCCACCGACGATGCCAAAGTAACCTTCACCTTCACCGGACCTGGAATCTGGCGCGGCGGCTATAACAGCGGCATCGTCGATTCCACCAACAACCTTTATCTGAATACGGAATGCGGGATCAACCGCGTCTCCGTCCGCTCCACGCTGACACCCGGCACGATGACCGTCACGGCCAGCCGCTCCGGACTAACCACTGGAACAGTCAGTTTCACCTCCACGGCTGTCCCGTTGACCTATGGATTGTCTACCAGTATGCCGGAAGACATGGCGGGACCTGCGGCCGGCGAGTAAACCGCGACCGCGACCGGCAGGTCAGGGCTTTGGCCCTGACCTGCCTCAGAAACAAAAGCAACGGCCCAGTTGCGCGTTCGATTCCATCGTTTTTCTGGCGTGTGTCTCGGTCGATGAGTCAGGCCACTAAAGGGGTGCTGTAGAATCAAGGTAAATGGCACAAGATAAATTACGCATTATCCCCCTGGGGGGCCTTGGCGAGTTCGGCATGAACTGCACGGCGCTGCGCTGGCAGGACGAGATCATCGTCATCGATGCCGGCCTGATGTTTCCCGAAGAAGAGCTGCTGGGCGTCGACATCGTGGTGCCCGACATCAGCTACCTGACCGAGAACCGCGAGAAGGTCCGCGGCATCATCCTGACGCACGGGCACGAGGACCACATCGGCGGCCTGCCATGGATCCTCTCCGAGCTGAACGTGCCGGTGTATGGCACCGAGTTCACGCTGGCGCTGGTTGAGGGCAAGCTGGACGAGCACCACCTGCTGGACGACGCCGAGCTGGTCGAGGTCCTGCCCGGACGGCGCTTCACCCTGGGGCCGTTCACTATCCAGCCGATCCGCGTGACCCATAGCCTGGCGGACTGCGTGGCATATGCCATCCACACGCCGGTGGGCGTGGTGGTGCATACCGGCGACTTCAAGATCGACCTCTCTGCGCCGGACGGCAAGCCCTTCGACCTGCACTCCTTTGCCGAGCTGGGCAAGCAGGGCGTGCTGTGCCTGCTGCAGGACTCGACCAACGTGGACCGACCGGGCTACACGCCGAGCGAGTGCGCGGTGCGTCCGCGGCTGGATGAGATCTTCGCGCAGACCAAGAAGAAGCTCTTCTTCAGTTGCTTCTCGTCGTCGATCCACCGCATCCGCGTTGCGATGGAGCTGGCCGACGCGCATGGGCGCAAGGTCGCCGTCATTGGCCGCTCGCTGGACAACTCCACCGAGATTGCGCAGGACCTGGGCTATCTGGATCTGCCGACGGGGCTGATTATCAACCCCGGGCAAATACGCGACATGCCGGACAACAAGGTGCTGGTGATGATCTCCGGCACGCAGGGCGAGCCGATGTCGGCGCTCTCGCGGGCGGCGGTGAACAGCCACAAGTACGCGCACATCGACGCCGGGGACACGGTGGTGCTCAGCTCGCGCATCATCCCCGGCAACGAGAAGTCGATCTTCCGCATGATCGACCATCTGGAGCGGCGCGAGGCCAAAGTCATCTATGACGACGGCACACAGGGCCTGATCCACGTCAGCGGGCACGGGTCGCAAGAGGAGATGCGGT